>OGIV01000255.1_pt1 | contig 43827 bp, 33 predicted proteins | sample 1571861 | NCBI WGS metagenome assembly OGIV01 (sample SAMEA2582099, study PRJEB24529) | metagenome | biome: Human gut stool | place: China | collected 2011 | reverse complement strand
GCTTCCGCCCTCTTCCTTCGTCTTGTCTCTTTATCGCATCATTTCAATGTTCTCTGCGCCGTTTCCTTTTCGGAAAGCGGTTACAAAGGTACTGCCTTTATTTTTAACCGCCAAATTTTTCGCGAACTTTTTTTCAAGCTTCTTTTTCAGAACCCCGCGTCCGCGCCGGTCCGACGCCCTCCGGCATCACGCCAAAGCTTCACGACCACCGGTCTGTTTCGCTTTTGCGGTTGCAAAGGTACTGCCTTTTGCCTTTCCCGCCAAACTTTTCCGCATCTTTTTTTGCCCCTTTTTTCAACTTTTTTCACAATCACCAAATTATCAACGAGTTATAAGAACAAAAAATCGCCGGTCATTCATCAAGAATGCCAGCGATTCCTTTTATTTCCAAAATCTAGTCCACATTATGCAAGTCGTGCCCCATTCGGTCCTTCTTAGTGTGAAGGTAAAATCTATTATATTTATTAGGTTCGATTTCCAATGGAACATTTTCCTCTATCGTCAGTCCATACCCCGTAAGTCCGATTCTTTTTTGCGGATTGTTTGTGAACAATCGCATCTTTGACACGCCAAGGTCATGCAGAATGCTTGCGCCAACGCCGTAGTCGCGCTCGTCGGCCTTAAATCCGAGGCAAAGATTTGCCTCAACCGTGTCCATACCGTTCTCCTGGAGTTTGTACGCGCGCATCTTGTTCATCAAGCCGATGCCACGCCCCTCCTGGTTAAGATACACTACCACGCCTTTGCCTTCCTTCTCTATCATCTCCATTGCCCTGTGGAGTTGCGCTCCACAATCACAACGGTAAGAGCCGAGGATGTCGCCAGTGGCGCACGACGAATGCACACGCACGAGAATCGGCTCGTCCTTCTCCCATTCGCCCTTTACAATAGCCATATGCTCCAACCCATTCGACTTCTGCAAGAACGGGATCAGTCGGAAATGTCCATACTTCGTCGGCATATCCACTTCTTCGCCTTTTTCCACAATCGACTCCTGCTTCAGGCGATAAGCCACCAAGTCATTGATTGAAATCAGCTTTATTCCGAATTCATCTGATATTTTTTTCAACTCAGGCAGACGCGCCATTGTGCCGTCATCATTCATGATTTCCATCAATGCACCGGCAGGATACAGTCCGGCAAGGCGAGCAAGGTCGACAGCCGCCTCAGTATGCCCCGTGCGGCGAAGCACACCCTTGTCCTGCGCATAAAGAGGATTGATGTGTCCAGGACGTCCGAAGTCGGCAGGCTTCGCATTTGGATCGGCAAGAGCGCGGATCGTTGCGGCACGGTCATGCGCCGACACACCAGTGGAGCATCCCTCCAGCTTGTCGACAGTGACAGTGAACGGAGTGCCGAGCATCGACGTGTTGTCCGACACCTGCACGTCCAAGTCAAGTTCCTTGCAACGCTGAAGCGTAATCGGCGCACAAAGCACGCCACGTGCATGCTTCAACATAAAGTTCACCTTTTCAGGCGTGATTTTCTCGGCGGCGATAATGAAGTCTCCCTCATTCTCACGATCCTCATCGTCTACCACTATCAAGAATTTTCCTTCCTTGAAATCCGCAATAGCGTCTTCAATGCTGTCTAATTTTATTTTATCGTTCATCTCCTTGGTTGTTATCTTTTATTATCTGAGTAAGTTCATCGCAAACCTGTGAAATTTTCTTTACATCCCTTCTCAACCGTTGATGCTGCTTGACACCTATTATATAGACAAGAAATCCGACAGGCACAACAATCATCACCGCCCGCGCCGTCTTGCCATAGACCGACGGCTGCACAAGTCGGTTATATTTTATAACAGGGAAATCCATAAGTTTGTTTATAACCAGCTGGTTGCGTGAGTTGGACAGATAGCCAACCACATCCTCCAGTTTGTCCGACAGTTGCGTCAACGACTTCCGGCTCATGCCGCGTGTCCAATAGGCGAAATAATTCTGCCGCGTCCTGTTGCGGTGATAAAAAGCGTCTGCATCCGCCTTCAGCTCCGACAACGCGGCACACGCCCTGTCGGCAACGACATCCTCCATCGACAGCTCCTTCATCTCCACCCGGCGCAGCTCCGTCTTTCCAACCAGACGGCGGAAGAATGCCACGTATGCCTCCGCGTTAAACACCGCAGAGTCGTTGACCGCCTTATACGTAAGGAAAACGCCCAACGGGAACAGCACCGCCGTGCTTGCCCAGATGCCTTCCCAAACGTCCACACGCCCGTCGCGCGCAAGCTTGTAGCCGAACGTGTCTATGATGTAATAGAACACAAAGAGCAATACGGAGATTACAATAGGCACACCGATGCCGCCCTTGCGGATAATGGCGCCCAGAGGCGCGCCTATAAAGAAGAAAATCAAGCAGGCTATCGACAACGTGAATTTCTTGTGCATCTCTATCTGATGCCGGCGTATCACCTTCTTGTCTTCAGCAAGCGTATAACTTTTAAACTCAAACTCATTTTTCATCTGACGCGCGCGGTCGATGGCAAAGGCTATGTAGCGTTGCTTGTCGGCCAACGTCTTGCCGTTGAACACCGCATCCACATCCACAGGATTGGTCAATTTCACCTCCGGAGCAGGCTGCTTGAGGATGCCGCCGTGTCCGTCCGACTTGCGGATGAAATTGTCGACGCCCACATACTGCACTTCCTGCAGGTCTCTGCCGAATATGTTGCCCACGCTGTCGATGCGCACCTTCACCGAATCTATTGTCTGACGCAGCTCGGCAATGTTTTTGCCCACATACTGCTTGCGCATCGTGCTGTCGTTCATTCGCGTGAAGTTGGCATCAAAAGGAATCATTATCTCCTTGTCGGAAAACGACTCCCTCCTGTATGGCGCGCCTACCGACGACACCTGCTGGTCGCTCAGATTCTCAAACTGCTCGCCTTTCCATAGTTTAAGGAACAGATGGCGCTTGTCGCGAGTGAAACTGAGCTTGCCCGAGTCGGAAAGAATTATTCTGGAGTTGTTGAATCCTTGCGACACGTCATAGATCATCAAGTCGTACAATCGTCCATTCTCACGGTTTTTCTGCTTTACAAACACGCTGTAGCCGTCTATCTGGTCGTAAAACACGCCCTCCGGGATGTCGAGTTCAGGCGATTTCTGACGCACGGAAAACACCAGCGTCCACATCTTCACCTGCGCCTTTGGCAACACATCGTTCTGAAAAAAGAACGCGCCGACAGCCACAAGGGCTATCAGCACCATCAACGGCCGCATTGCCTTCAGCAGCGACACGCCCGACGACTTCATAGCCGTCAGCTCAAACCGTTCGCCGAGATTGCCGAAGAGCATCAGCGACGCCAGCAGAATCGACAAAGGCAATGCCAGCGGCACCATCGTGAGAGCGGCATAAAAAAACAGCTCGGCTATGACGGATATCTCCAATCCTTTTCCAACAAGGTCGTCGATAAAACGCCACAGGAACTGCATCAACACGATAAACAGACAGATGCAGAACGTCATCATGAACAAGGGCAGGAACCCTTGCAGCATAAAACCATATAGTTTCTTTATCTTAAGCATCCGTGTTGTTACAAATATTTCTGCAAAATTACGCTTTTATTGTCAAATTCACAATTCTTCATCAAAACGCCTCGTTGATGTTGAACGCAAAGCCAATCCCATTTTTGGTAAATCCCAGATCAAGACGCACATTCACATTTTCCTTGAATGCCCAACGATAGCCGAATCCGCCGTTGAGCAACGTTTTCTTCCAACGTATCTGCTCAAATTCCGGAAAAACGTTGGCGGCTCCTACCCACACCGTTATGCCGTTGCGCCGGCGGATGTGCTGACGCAACTCCACCTGCGCCTCCACGATGCACTTGTCGCGGTAGCGTCCCTCAAAATATCCGCGCATACGGTTAGGCCCGCCCACACAAGCCATCATTGGCCACGGCACATCCTGGAAATTGAGCTGCGAATGGAATTCACCCGCTATAATCGCCCCCTTCCACGCCTTTTTGTAGGTTGCCACCGTAAGGTCGGTCACCATATACTTATCGTCGTTGCCGAAGAAAGCAGGCATAAACAGCTGGTCAAGCTGGAAAAGCCATCCCCGCGAGGCATTCGTAACCACATCGCGCGAGTCATAGTTGAGCGACACGCCCGCACCCACTGCCATAAAATTCTTCTCTGCCGAGCCAACAAGCCCTATCACATCATCGTTCAGGTCGGTCATCTTGACATACTGGAAGTTTGCCACCGGACCTACATACGCATTGTCAAACACACGCCAAAGGAAACGCGGCTTTGCCTCAAACTTGATGCGCGAATAATTCCGCTCATTGTCGTCGATATTGCCGGCATCGTAGCCCACGCCCCATATCTTCGACGGGAAAGTGTAGAAATAGACCGTATAGTCCAACTTGTAGCGTTCGCGAGGAAACACATTGTTGCCCCTCACGCCGAGCGCCATCATTCCCGACGTGGCCACATTTGCGAATATCGACACGTTTGACAGCGGCAGCGTCACATCGTTGCGGTCTATGCGATAAAGTCCCGATGCCACCAACCCGATGCCGACACCGGTAGCCGAGGCATAGAACGGCCCGCCGATCACACCGAAGTCAATCTTTTTTGAAGGGTCGAAATGATTGGAACGCTTGAAATAAGCTCCAACCTTTTTAAAGAAATTCTGTTTCTTGACAGTGTCGGCGGCCATCGTCACCGAATCGGCGACCGCCGGCTGCGGCTCCTGCTCTGCTACGACATCGGCCGACGTCTCCACATCGATGTCCGACGCAATGTCGTGCGGCCACACGTCGCCAGCCACAAGACCCAGCGCCACAACCACCGCAAATATTCTTTTTGTACGCATGCTTTTATCCCGGCAGACCGCTTTTAATCACATTATAGCTTTTCTCGAGCAATTCCTCGGTCAAAGCCTTGTTATCAGCACCCACCTTGTCAAAATATATTGGTTTATGGATTGTCAGCGATATTTTTCCCGGAGTGATGCGGAATGTGTTTTTAGGCATCACGTCGTAAGAGCCGTCGATTGTCAGCGGCACTATCGGAAGCCCGAATTCAGTGGCAAGTGAGAACGCTCCACGCTTGAATTTCTTCATCTCGCCGTCGGGCGTACGCGACCCTTCAGGAAACACCACAAGCGACATACCGCCCTTCAGAATGCGCTTTGCGCTGTCCATGGTCTGCTGTATCGCCGACGCCGACGAACGGTCCACCATAATATGCTTCGATATGCGGCAGGCTGCGCCAACAAACGGAATTTTCTCCAGACTCTTCTTCATCATCCACTTGAAGTTGTGGTTCAGATAGCCATACACAAGATAAATGTCGTAAGCACCCTGATGGTTTGCCACAAACACATACGACGTCTTGGGGTCGATATTCTCGCGGCCTTTCACCTCAACCTTGACAAACATCAATATGCACCACAGCTTGGCCCAGAAGTGCGCAGGATAATAGCCACCGCGCCTACTCATTCCGAGCAGACTGAAAAAGATGGTCAGCAACGCGGTGATAATAGTCATCACCAACAAAATAGGCATAGCCACACACCACTGATACACGGCAAGAATATGTTTCATAAGAATCCAGTTTTCGTTATCCGCCAATTGCGGACAGTTTTTCAGTTGCAAAATTAGACAAATTCCACGAATTATCTGACTATTGCCCTAAAAAACCACAAATTCAAGCTCCGCTCCCCTATTTAAAGCCGGAAAGCCATTCCCGCCTGCCCGCAAACCGGCAGCATTCTTGAACAAACAAATCTGCGCGACAGCCCCAAGCGACAAAAAACCGGAGCAGAAATCCCGCAATCACGACAATTCCGCTCCGGTTAATCAAACTTAATTGAAAAATTCCTCTGGAAATAGACATTTCTACATCACTACTTTCACTGTTTGATTTCCAATCTTCACAAGATACAACCCATCCTTCGGAAGCGTTATCCGCTTCTCTTCGCCTTTGTAGACCAATTGACCAGCAGTGTTGTAAACCTCAACAATCACCCCGTCAGCGCCATTTACGACCAATGTGTTTCCTTCCACAACAACTTTGGAATCAGCAACTACCGTTCCCACTCCACCGAACTGCTTGTCTTCAATTTGGTCAAATTTCTCCCAATCATTCGCAACCATATACAACTGAACGGATTCCTCTGGCACAAATAATTTGGCATTGTGATAAACAATTTCATCGAATGCAGCCGTTGATCCTTCATATTCTTTTATCAATGGATTTCTACGATTCCTTGAATTTATCTCAATTAATTTAGAACAGGACATAAAAGCTGATGCATAGATGGTTCTCACGTTTTCGCCAATTGTCAACATTTTTAGGTTTTCACAGCCGCAAAATGCACCTTCTCTTATAGTTTTTCCTGAGGCCATAACGCTCGTCAAACCGATGCAACCCATAAATGCTTCTTTGCCTATTTCCGTAACTGAATTTGGCATATCAACACTCACTAAACTGCTACAACCAGAGTATTTGCAAACACTTTTATATCAGCTACTTGCACATTAAACGGTAGAAAGGTGATGTCACTGATTCTTGAATGAGGCAAAAAGAGTGAGATTTAACGTTTTTAACTTTCTTAAACGTGCCGCGAATTCAACAATCATGTGCAAATAACAATCTGCAAATTATTAGTATCTATTCTTATTATAGAATTTTTCACCTTCTTCATATGTAGCAACATAATCTGAATATTTACCTCCAAATAGTCCTTGCTTAATTGGTGGCCAGTTATTTTGATCTACTACTGCTTGTTTAAAGAAATTTGTATAGAAATCATCCTCGTTTCTTAAAAGCGAAACTCGCTTATTAACGAATCCTCCGATGGGGAACCAATTATCTGCAATTCTTTGGCATTTATAATAATGACAAAGTAAAGAAGCCAAATGTTCCCAAGTATAGAAACCGTTCTGAAAGTCATTGTTATCGATAAAAGTTCTTTCAAAAAAGGTTCTAATGGCACTCATAATCATTTGACTATAAGGGTAAATCCATGACGCTTGCAGATAGATATTAAGAGAATCATGATTCCAATGATTATAACCTGCCAAACACTCTAATGGATATGAATAACTTGGACTAAACACATTTGGTGCGGGAACTTTTGTTTCAAACAATAATTTTATGAGTTTAAAACGTCCATATTTAACAGCTGCCAACCCCATAGCATGATATAGAAATGTAGATGCAAAAAGATGGACATATTGTGTACCCTCTGAAGTTATTTCACCATTCTTAAAAGGTTTGATACATAGTTTCACCACCCCATCTACCAGCAACCTCTGTTGATTAATACTCCCATATCGTACAACAGGCAATATAGCAGACATGAGTTTTGCAATTGCCTCTTGATGAACTTTTAAGTGTACATTAAATGTTTGAGGTGTTGTCTGATGGTTATATGATGCGTATTGTAGGATTTTTTTGAAAGCCTCCTCAGTTTCATCTTCTATTAACTCTGTGAGGAGGATCTGCTTGCTCGGTTCTAGTAGATATGATTTAACAATTGTGGAAAAGTCTTGAGGGGTTGATGCTGTAAATGGTTGTAAAATTTGAGACGCAGGGGTAAAATTGGGTTTGGGTCCCAGTGTCGGCGCAGCATTCATGGGACATCCCCATAGATCTGAAGCCAGCTCTTGAAGAACCTTTTCGTAGTTTGTGTCATTTCTCATATCATAGCCAGTACGAGTTTCTATTAATTCGTTGAATGAGTCACCAAATGATCCATCACGTAATATAGGTACAAATTTACTAGAACCCATATTATGGTAGAGTTCAATTGTTATAACCTGATCCTCGAACTTGGCACCACCTAATTGTTTTTCAATCTTCTCTTTATACTTGGGTGTACCTATGATAAGTACTCTGTCGGCTCGCTTAAGACCTTTTTGCATGAATGTGATGAGATCATCACCTCCACGATTATATTGATCAAGTAGTGTATATACACGAAACTTTTCTCTCAAATCTTTGGAAAGATCTGACACCCATTGTTTATGCTCATCGCTATCCCAAGAATAGCTGATAAATACTATTGGTGTATCCTCAGGGATTTGCTCAAGCTGACTTGGTATTTTGGAAAATGGAGATTCTGTTGCCATATGTGCCAATTTATTACGATTTCTTCAGGGTTTTATTTAGCCATCTTGTTACATCATTTGATTTATTGAAAGGATTGCGCCTTAGATAATTATCGAAGTCTGCAAGTTCGTTTATCTCATATTTTCCCGTAGATTCGTCACATGTTGCATTATTGCAGAGGAATGAATCAATAATATTTGTGAGAGAACTTTTAAGAATGAGATTATCGTATAGATACAGAGTATTGATGGATACGACCATAATAGGTTTACAAACCATATCTGATAATATCATTTCTGGCTTTTTCTCAATTTCTTCGTAAAACCATCGATTCAATATGGAGAGTAATCCTGGTTGAAGTAATCTAACATCTTCAAAAACAATCATTGGGTAATAGGAAACTTCGTTAGGAATACTTTTATCCAACTCAAATGTATCTGCTTCTATTGAATCAATATGATTAATGAGTTGGCCAACTCCAATTGGTTCTGGTTCCCCTTGGAATAACTTTCTTGTTTTATCTATATTTCTGGTTTTAAGGACAATCTTCTCATGTAACTCATCAAGTAGGCGAACATAATCTCCATCATCTCTGCATTCGCCATTCATTTTAATTGCTTTACACTCTACAATTATCAGTTCAGCACGTTTTGTTCGAGCATAGAAGTCCGGTTCATTAGGTTTTTCTGATTCCTCTTTTGAATTACGAATAGGAAATGTATAACAGGTTGTTGGCAAGCACTTGAAAAATGTCTGGCGGAATAAAACCTTTTCAATAAATACTTTATTATAATCGAAAAATCCACAACTTCCTTTTTTACCATTTATTAGTGGTAAAAAGTCGAAGTACAAACTGTTGAATAAACGTTCACAAAGAATTTGATTGTTTATGACCACATAACCTGTTCCGTCTTTCAACTTTACAAATGGTTTTGAGCGGAATCTCCTGTAATCTATATTCAATTCAGTCTTCGAGAATCCCTCTTCTTCCTTGTAAGGTATGTATTCTTCTTCGTTTATACTAAAATAGTCAACAAGAGAAGGAGAAAATAATCCTGTTTCATCATTAAGTCTTATTTTGTCCAATGAAATAACAGGGACACCATCTTGCTTTTCCTGGTAATACTTATCTGTTTCATAAGCCAACCAGATTAAAGTTGTGTAGTATTGCTGCCAGTTTTTGATTCCCCAATTATTAAAAAGTATTTCGGTTGCCTTACTCAATACATCGTTGGATGGAATATAGTCAACTAACAGACGAAAATAATAAATCTGTGGTTGAAGGACTATTTTTAGAGAGTAGTTGTTTGTGTCATTGGTAAGAAAACCATTGAGGAACATTAGTTCCTCGAGTTTGTAGAGTTCTTTACGATTATTAAAGCTAACGATCTTCTCATTAAGAGTAAGAATCACTTTGAATAAGGTAAACTCAATATCGCATTCTTCGATAATGCCTTTAAAATCTTCGATATGTATAGCAAAAATCTGACGCCAAAGTTCTAACCCAGTACGATATGTGACAACTTGGACTTTTTCATTGGAATCTATTCCAATTCTTTTGTAATATAACTGAAAGAGTTCATTTATATGAGGTATATGTTTCTTGCTACAATCAGAGAAGAGTGATCTTTCATTATCAGGAACATGCATATTACCATAATGGAGACTAAGAATAGCCGCCATTCGAAGAAGTGTATTACGACTATATAGTTTTAATGTAGCAGGTATATCAATGGTGGAGGCATCTTTGAAAAACTCACTGTATTCAAGAACTCTTCTTATATGGTATGTTGTCTGTTTAGGCATACATTGCTTTGGCTTTAGGAAATGATTATGTGTTAAGCACCCACACTCCATCATTGTCCTTACCTTCATGCTTCAGCACACCAAGCTTCTGCAAAGCTGAAAGGTCACGTTCGATGGTGCGTTGGCTCACCGACAAAGTCTCCGACATTTTCTTGCCGGTGATTGTCGGAGACTCTTTGATGAGATTGAGAATTCTCCGTTGACGCTCAGTGAGTTTCATCTCCGACACGTCTCCGTCATGGTCTCCGACATTCGGAGTGTCGGAAGAGGCGAAGATGATGGTCTGGAATTGGGTTGGAGTTGATTTGAACATGGGTTTTAGCTCGTCCTTATAACCTTCCAAGGCTTTGGTCTCATTGCAGATGCGTGTGAGTCCGCTACCTCGTTTCTCCATATAGTCAAGTTGAGCCATCACGTTTGCAAGTATGGGATTACGCCTTTCAGACGACACATCTTTGATGACCAAATCCTGTATCAGCAATCCATTGTACATTCCTCCTGGGGATGTTGCAGCGAGGCGGTCATCGTATATATCAAGATGTACTTCGCCACCCATCACCGTATAGTCACGATGGATGAAGTGGTTTACCATTGCTTCAAGAACTGCACGTTCTGCATACTCTGGTTTGTTCTTTCGTCCATCAGGCAGTTTCTCCCAGCCTCTCTTGGTGTTAGACTTCACAAAGTTCATAGCTTCACGAAGTAGCATGAGGACATTGCCTGTAAACTCTGCATCGTTGATGGCATCGCCCTTTTCCTTTCCATCCCATCGTGTGCAATATAGGCGAGATTGCCACAATGGGCAGTCATCGGCAAACAGTGCACCCGCATTCGTAAGGTTCCCTGTACCTGTTACCAGCCCAAACGACAAAAGGTATTTCTTGTCCCATTCTTGTTTGGTGCGGTCTTTGAACGAGTTCGCCAATATCGTAAAGGAATAGTCCTTTGCTTTATAGTCAGTGTGAAGGGAATCAAAAGTTTTGTTGGAGCCTTTCAGTACCAAGCGAACCATTTGTTCTGCCGTGGCAGGAAGACTTTCATCACCAACTCGAACAAATGCAATACGCTGGCCATCTCCAACGTAGTAATATGGGGTATAATGCCCCGCATTGACTTTTAGTTGTAAGGTATGTAAACCATCTATATCATGGGGAATCATCTCCACCTCTGGCAGAGGATCCATGTAATCCCGAATCTTACTACTAATAGCTTCGCAAACATGCTGCACATCATCAAGTCCTTTGACGATCCCATCATTATCTATGCCAAAGAAAAGGGAACCGCCCAAGCCATTGGCAAAAGCGCTTACGCTTTTCAGCCAACTCTTAAGTTTCTTCTCTTCAAGCATTACCTTGAAATCGTATGCAGTACATTCTGCTATCAGAGCCTTTAATTCCATTGTATATGAATACTCGTTTCTTATCTTGCAAAGGTACATAATTTTATTGAGAGCAAGGCATAAAATCATTGTTTCGCGCGTATTTTAAGCAAATTTTACCTAAAATCACATTTACATGGCACAAAAAAGTTGCCATAATTGAAGTTTTTTTGTATCTTTGCAACGTATAGTGGCATCATGCCATCTTTTGCAAGACATATTGCTCACATCCTGCCAAATTACCACACCGAAAGGATAAACAGAGCTCCCCCATTCAAAGCCGAAAAGCCATTCCCGCCTGCCCACAAACCGGCAGCATTCTTGAACAAACAGCTCGACAGCCCCAAGCGACAAAAAACCGGAGCAAAAATCCCACAATCACAACACTTCCGCTCCGGTTAATCAAACTTAATTGAGTAGTTTCTCTGGAAGAGACATTTCTACAATACTATACGCTCTAAACGATAGAAAAGTGATTGTATAGATTCTATATAGATACGAAATAGGCAAAATTTAACGTATTTAACTTTCTATCACACCGATATTACCCAAAAGTGTATGATTTTTGGCGATTAGTAGAATGAGCAATTCTCCTTGGATAGACAGGCATAATGGAGCTTACTTTGTTCCACACTCTTGAATGGTGGCAACAGGCATTTCGCAACAATGCCAAATACGTTATCCACGATTCTAAGACGATTGGTTGCAAGACAAAGTAATGCGATATGCGTTTGCGTATCTTGTCTGCTTGCAGATTATGGTAAAAAATGTTTACATTGCCCGTTGCCAGCAACTCATTGACTGTGGCATTAACCTCTACATTCAAAAGGAACAACTTACATTATTAGACGAAGAAGGACATCCGTCCCTCTTTGCCACGATAATGATAGCCACGCTTTCAACCTGTGCGCAATTGGAACGTGATAATATCTCATTCCGATTGCAGTCAGGAAGGAAGCGGTATATAGAGAAAGGTGGAAAACTCGGACGCAAGGTAGGCTCTGTAAAAACGGCAGAACAGATGAAAGCCGAATATAGGGAAGTAATAAGTCTGCTTCGCAAGGGATATTCAATTCGGGATGTGGCGAAGTTGTGTGGTAAAGGGGTAAGTACCGTACAACGAGTGAAGCGATTACTAAAAGTGCAATCAGCGCAATAATACTATTGATTTTACGTTCTTTTCAAAAAAAGAATTGTGCAATAGCGACTTAAAGGCTAAAAGCACTACCTTTGAATGCAATAATAAGTAACAACACGTTTAAGGTCACAAATTGCGACCTTAAAAAAATAGAAATATGGCAAACAACATAGATAAAAAAGAACCAGTCACAAATTGTGAGCAGTCCAAAATAGATATTATAAAATGCGATAACCATGAACTCGCAGGTAATATCGAACATCTAATAAAAGTAATTAGAGGACAACAAGTTATGCTTGATAAAGATTTAGCAATGCTATATGGGGTAGAAGCTAAAGTTCTCAATCAGGCTGTTAAACGCAATGTTGAACGCTTTCCTAATGACTTCCGGTTTCAATTGACAAAGGAAGAATGTTTAAGGTCACAAATTGTGACCTTAAACGAAAAACAAGGTAAACACCTCAAATATATGCCATATGCTTTTACAGAACAAGGCGTGGCTATGCTTAGTAGTGTTCTTCGTTCACAAACAGCTATTGAGGTCAATATACAGATCATGCGAGCTTTTGTTTCCATGCGCCACTTCATGGTGAATAATGCTTCTGTGTTCAGTCGCTTGGAAACTATTGAGCACCATCAACTGGAAATGCAACAACACTTGCAAGAATCCGACAAGCGTATAGAAGAAGTGTTTCGCAGATTGGACGAGGGCAATGCAAAGCCGAAACAAGGTGTGTTCTACAATGGTCAAATTTATGATGCCTATACTTTCGTGTCCGGCTTGATTAAGAGTGCAAAAAGACGTATCATTCTTATCGACAACTATGTTGACGAGACTGTATTGACATTGCTCGATAAAAGAGAAAATAACGTGTCTGCAATCATCTACACTCAGCAGATAAGCCGTCAGTTCCAACTCGACATAGACCGTCATAATGCTCAATATGCACCGATTGATGTTGAAACATTCCATTTATCACATGACCGCTTCCTTTGTATAGACGATGATGTGTATCACATAGGAGCATCCATTAAGGACTTAGGCAAAAAGTGGTTTGGTTTCTCCAAGATGGAGATACTTACACCAGACGAATTGGTGGAAAGAATCAACAGGGGATAAGAAAAAAACAGAGTTCTCTATTGAGTATGGAAGGACTTTTCAGATATTATTTGGAGAATATTATTATTATTCGTATCGGTACAGGCTTACGCTATCTATGGCTACGCTTTGTAAGGCATCGCAAGATTTCTTACCGAACCCTTTATGAAGGTAGTAAATCGAAAAAAACAACAGAATTATCTAATTTTGAAAATGAAATGTCAAATCGGGCATGGGGATGTGGCTTTATTCTTTTTGTGATATTCTTAATTATATTTTTACGCAGATTTTTATAATAAACATACAGATGGTTGTCATATGCCATTTGTATAATTACATTCTCCACGTTATATGATTATATTCACAGTATTATTACACATACCATCATTTGTATCCCAATGTGGATATGGGGTATTATTCCAGTAGTAACAATCCTCATATTCTTTGCTAAATTTGGGATTAAGAAAAAATCTATATTTCTTCAAGTTGTATTGGGATGTTGCTTTGGAATAGTGGTTACTGGTGTTTTGTGTGTCTTGTTCTATACAACAAATTATTGGTTCACCAGTTCCCATACGTACCATCTTGACGCATACGTTGTTGGTAAGAGATATATTCAAAAACGTGGTGGTTATCGTAGTTGGGGACTTTCAAAATACTACGTGAACTTGAAATTTATAGACAACCAAGAAACATTTCGTCTGGATGATTCAAAAGTTTTCAAAAAAATCAATCAAGGTGATTCTGTATGTGTCACTTTTGTTAAAGGTCTTTATGGTATAAACATTATCAAGGATATATCTCCTAAAAACAAATAATTAATGCAATATAAAACAATGAGAATATCAGTCTATAGCTTTATCATTTCAGCCATATTACTTACTGCTTCGTATTCCAGTATAAATAAAAAATGCAAAGACATAACATTTGGTGAGCTAAGTAAAGATGTGCAAGACACTTTACAATGTGTTAGCCAAAAAGTTATAGAAAAAGACTATTCTCCCCAAGCCATGATTGATTTTTCTGGAAAATGTAAGTTTACTGAAAAAAGCATTGGGCCATGGATTATAGGCATCCAAATAGAAGATACAGTTAATAATGTAAGCGTATCATTACCATCAAATGTCCCTATGCCATATATTGTATATAAAGGTTTCGTATATTATCCATATGAATACAATATAGTCATTATGGGATTCAACAAGAAAACAAAGTTTCAAGCAATCAAGATGAAATAATGATACGAAAACAAAATCCTTCAACACTCAGTTTACGTATTACAAATGAGAGTTGAAGGATTTTATTATTTATCAAAATACGATGCTACAAAATAGACAATCGAGAATATTGTGTACAGCAGACACGGCAAGAAAATCCAAAGAAAGACCTTCACCCAACCATTCGCCAACCACACGCCTTCATTCCTTGACATCATATTTGACATATCATAGAAATGGCGAGTGAGGATTTCCTTATTCACCTTTCAGTGGTCTTCAAGAAGTTTGGACTCATCGCCAATGAGTTTCTTTCCCTACTTCGTCATTGCGTACCATAAAATCTTCGTCGAAAAGTTTAGCTATTTTATGATGCCTTGCCATCAGCATAGTTTGTGTATAAGCTCCTTGTTCAGCGACAGTATGCTTTCCCCTCCATTGCCTATTCCGCATGGATTTCACGGAAAGGCGCTACACGTCTAATCGCAAACGGGGAGATCGAGGATGTGGCGCACAACGTCGGTGGCTTCGCGCACGGTCTTGATGCCGTCGATGCGCATCGACCTGCGGTTGTTGTGCTCATTGAGGTTGGCTATGCGCACATTCTGCTGCAAATAAGTCAGGATGCGTCCGAATGCCGGCGACTGATAGTAGGCCGCATTTTCCGACGATACGAAAAACATTGTCATGTGCCCCTGCTTCAACACGATTTTCTCAATGCCGAGACGGCGGGCAAGCCTGCGCAACGTGACCACAAGAATCAACTCGCGCGCTTGGTCGGGAATCGCTCCGAAACGGTCTTCAAGCCGCTTGCAGAAAGCGTCGACATCCTCCTGCCGCTCCATGTTGTCGAGTTCCTGGTACAGGAGTATGCGCTCGCTCTCCTGAGGCACGTAGGATGCCGGGAAGAGGATTTCGAGGTCGCTCTCGATGGTGCAGTCGTTGGCATATTCGGTGTTGGCGGAGTCTTGATGCTCGTCGGCGAAGGTGTCGGCAAATTCCTCCGTCTTCAATTCAAGCACCGCTTCTTTGAGAATTTTCTGATACGTCTCATAGCCGAGGTCGGCGATAAAGCCGCTCTGCTCTGCGCCGAGCAGGTTTCCGGCGCCACGGATGTCGAGGTCCTGCATGGCGATATGTATGCCGCTGCCGAGGTCGGAGAAGCTCTCGATGGCCTGCAGACGGCGACGCGCCACCGGAGTGAGCGCGGCTTCAGGCGGCACAAGCAGATAGCAGAACGCCTTGCGGTTGCTGCGCCCAACACGTCCACGCAACTGATGCAGTTCCGACAATCCGAAATTCTGCGCATTGTTGATTATGATGGTGTTGACATTCGGCATATCGATACCGCTCTCAATGATTGTGGTGGCAAGCAGCACGTCGTACTGATGCGCGGCGAAGTCGATGATTGTCTGCTCCAGCTTGTCGGACGCCATCTGCCCATGCCCCACCACCGTGCGGGCGTCGGGCACCAGACGGCGCACCCGGCTCTCAAGGTCGAACAGCTGCTCGATGCGGTTGTTTACAATAAACACTTGTCCGCCCCGCGCCAGCTCAAAATTGATTGCCTCGCGCAGTATTTCGTCATTGAGGGCAGTGACATTGGTTATAATCGGATAGCGGTTGCGCGGCGGCGTGTTGATGGCGCTGAGGTCGCGCGCGCCCATCAATGAGAACTGCAGCGTGCGCGGAATCGGCGTAGCCGACATTGTAAGCGTGTCCACGTTCACCTTCAGCTGTTTCAATTTTTCCTTCACACCGACGCCGAATTTCTGTTCCTCATCGACCACGAGCAGTCCCAAGTCTTTGAACTGCACCGTTTTTCCGATAAGTTTGTGAGTGCCTATGATTATGTCTATTTTGCCTTCCTTCAATTCCTCAAGGATGCGCTTCACGTCTTTCGGCTTACGCGCACGGCTGAGATAGTCGACACGCACGGGAAAGTCCTTCAAGCGTTCTGAGAACGTGGTGAAATGCTGATAAGCCAGCACCGTGGTGGGTACAAGCACAGCGGTCTGCTTGCCGTCGGTGGCAGCCTTAAAAGCAGCGCGTATCGCCACTTCCGTCTTGCCGAATCCCACATCGCCACACACCAGGCGGTCCATCGGGCGTTCGCTCTCCATGTCGGCCTTCACCGCCTCCGTCGCCTTCAGCTGGTCGGGCGTGTCCTCATAGATAAACGAGGCCTCAAGCTCATGCTGCAGATATCCGTCGGGCGAATATGCGAATCCCTTCTCCTTGCGGCGTGCGGCATAAAGCTGGATAAGGTCGCGCGCGATGTCTTTGAGTTTCGACTTCGTGCGCTCCTTCACCCTGTTCCACGCCCCCGACCCAAGTTTGTTGAGCTTCGGAGGCACACCCTCCTTGCCGCGGTATTTTGCCAGTTTGTGGAGCGAATGAATCGACACAAAAATCTTATCATCGTTGAGATACGTGAGTTTTATCATCTCCTGCATCTTTCCGTTGACGGCAGTGCGCACCAACCCGCCAAAGCGTCCCACTCCGTGGTCGACATGCACAATAAAGTCGCCCACCTCTATCTGCGACAACTCCTTCAGCGACAGTGCCAACTTGCCCGAACGCACACGGTCGCTCTTGAGCGTGTACTTATGGAAGCGTTCAAAAATCTGATGGTCGGTAAACGCGCAAATCTTACGCTCGTTGTCGACAAATCCCTTATGGAGCGTGCGCAGCACCGGCGTGAAGCGGATATCGTCCTTTCGGTCGTCGAAGATAGAGCGCAGACGTTCAAACTGAGGCTCGCTGTCGGAAAGTATGTATATTTTGTAGCCGTCCGACTCAAACTGACGGAACGTAGAACTGATGATGTCGAAATTTTTGTGGAACACGCCCTGCAACGATGTGTCAAAAGTCAGAGCCGCATCGTAGTCGCCACGGTTGCTAACCGCATAGTCGGCATATCGATGGCTGTCGATGTCGCAGCAGAACTGCTCTGCGTCGACCACATTGTCCATAGCATGCTTGTCGCCCTCATCGGCTATCAACGCACTCTCCGACAACGTTTCCTCCGCCACTGCACGCACACGCTGCCGCAACCATTCGCGGTCGTGAATCAGCAACACCGTGTCGGCTCCTGCAAACCGCAGCAACGACTCGCCGTCGCCTGCGCCGGTAGACAAATTATTGACCACCGTAATCTCATCGACAGACTGCTCCGACAACTGCGTTTCTATATTGAACGTGCGAATGCTTTCGATGTCGTCGCCAAAAAAGTCGATACGGTAGGGCTGCTCATTGGTGAATGAAAAAATATCAAGGATGGAGCCACGCACGGCAAACTGCCCCGGCTCGTACACGTAATCGACCGTCACAAAGCCAAAGTCGCGCAGACGCTGCGCCGTCGCCGTCAAGTCGGCTGTGCCGCCACGACGGAACGACAATGTGCTGTCGATCAATTGCTGACGCATAGCCACCTTTTCAGCAAGCGCCTCAGGATATGTGACCACAACGCGCAACTGAGGGTCGTCCCATCGGCTAAGCACCTCCGCACGCAGAATCTGCGACGGAGCGTCCTCCTGACCATATTTGATGTCGCGTTTATAGCCCGACGGGAAAAGCAAAGCCGCCTGTTCACCTAAAATCTGGCACAGGTCACTATATAAATATCCCGCCTCATCCATATCGTTGGCAACTGCAAGATAAGGCTGCTTCAATCGAGGCAACTGCGAGAACACGACTGAAGGAGCCGAACCCACAAGCCCGTCAAGTTTGATTCTCTTTATCTTTTTATCTTTAAAGCATTTACCCAATGCCGCAACGCGGGCTGCCGGCATCAGCAGTCCGCAAAGTTCGGATATTTCCATATCTCAATATTTTTCAAGGACAAAGATAGTGCAAGGTAAGAGAAGAGCAAAACAAATTTTTGATTTTGCTCTTCCGAACCGCAGCCTATATTATCAAATATTGCTGTCCGGCAAAACTCCAAGTAGCGGCAGCGATTCTAATGAAATAAGCGTGCATAGGATTCATCATAATTTGTTTCTTTAGACTATGTTTCTTGCAAATCCGCATCTGGCATAAAAACCTTTTTTATAACTTTGCACCAACATTATTCACAAAAACCATTCCTATGAATCGCTTGTTTATATTAGCGTTGTTGATATTGACCTTCAACACAACGAAAGCCAGCGCATTAGTGCGCGGCGCAGACATCAGCTGGTGCACCGAGATGGAAAACGACGGTGTGAAGTTTTACAACACAAACGGCCGTGAAACCGACATCTTCGCTCTAATGAAGGAAATCGGCATGTCTGCCATACGCCTGCGCGTGTGGGTTGACCCTGCCTCTATCGGTTATGGCGCCTATTCCGACAAAGCCGATGTTGTGGCAAAGGCCAAAAGGGCTCACAGCAACGGTCTTGACATCATGATTGCCTTCCACTACAGTGACCTAAAAACTCCTTAGCGATAAGCGAATAGACGTAACGCAGTTGTTCGTCGTTGAGTTCGTGCCACCCACGAGGCACAATGAGATTTATCGAAATTGTGTTCATAAAAAAGTGCTTGATTATACCGCAAAGGTATAGTCAAGCACTCTATGCCGAAAAGACATGGTCAGAACAGACCTTTAATGAGATAGTAAGGTAAGAATAATAAGGCTATGATGCACCCTTGTCTATTTGCAGGATTTACAGATGTGCGACGACCTTTATTCACACAGTTCTGACAGATTTGGAAATGAGCATTATAATCACAACCTGAAGTAAAACGCCCGGGATTCCCATAAATTGGCTCTCCACACATTGGACACCTACCGTTATTAAGGAGTCCTACTTTTTTTAGATGTTCATATTCGGGAGCGCCGTCAACAGTACCTAAAATAAAAATTGTAGGATCGGAGGGGTCGGCTTTATATAATTCTCGGTTATTTTCCCACCTTCTCAACTCAGGATTATATCCTCTTGCTCTGAACCCAGCTTCGTTGAGTTCTTTTGCCATAGCGTCATTCCATTGCGACCATGTCATTTGACGGACTTGTTCTACTGTATATTTCATTAGGGTTGAATTTTAGATTTCATATTTTGAGATACGAGATATTCATACTTATTAAAACCATCATCTCCATCTAAAATAGACTTAATGGTACCCTCTTCTCCAATTATCTTTGATTCTCGAGCTATAGAGCCTAATATAAGAATTACTACTTGATTTAAAGCAATTCTTCCAAATTCAGGATGGTTAGGAATGAATACTTTGGTTGTAAACGGATTCCAATTCCATTTTTCCAATGACATTTGGACTCCATATGTAAAAATCCATGCAGCTTTATAAAGCTCATCTTTATCTCCTGTAAAATCAAATCGCCGAAGACAATTTAAAGTTTCATCACATGCCTTTGCCAAACGGTTCATTGCCGGTCCAGCAGAGAATAGTTTTCCGAAGAATCCCATATTAATATATGTTAGCAAAAGAACTGAATTTATCTTCGATGTCCTGATTGATTTTTTCAATCATGTGCTCCTGATTCATGTCTTCGGGAAAACTCCATTCCATTTTCATATTGCCTAATAATGGATTGTTTTTAATTTCCATTCGAATAGCAACATTACCATAAGAAGGATAAATGTAATATATTTGTGAGCCAGCAGGGCCTGAGACACCAACGGACACTAATGTATTATCATTTTGAAAAATTCGGCAACGCTCATGACCTGAAAGGAAATAATCAACGAGTACAGCATACTTCATACGCACACCGCCCTCACGCTTAATCTTCGAGGACTGTTTGGAAGTGTCGTAGATGAACTTAAGTAATATAAGGATAACGATTGTGATAATGAATCCCCACATATTAATCTGCAGATTGAAGTTTATATAAAATATGATTTATGTCTTCGCCACGAGAGAATTTCCATTCTTTGTAAACATTGGAATGACGAACAAAAGCTATTAATAAGCCCCCTGAATGTTGATGGACAACGTAGTATTCGTCACTTTTTGAAGTGCCAATCTGAATCATATCGGAGCGTTCGAATATTACATGATATCCAGGCTTAGAATTTAAATATTCTATAACCTGTGAGAAATTTGTACGAATATAATTGGCTGTTCCGGGCGTATTTAACGCACGTTCCTCATCCTCGTCAATTTTGGCGAATATTTTTTTCTTAATTTGCCAAAGTATAATGACAGCAATAGCAAAGACAATGTATTTCATTGACAATAATGTTAGACAATCCAACTAACAATTAATTTACCAAAAGAAGCGTGGACTGAATTGCCACACTTTAGAAGATGGTCGTAGGAAACCAAAAGATGAAGATGTAGGAATAGCAGCCCACGCTATGCGTGAGAACCGCTTGCTCCCTTGCATCTTTAGAAAATTTCCTACGTTTTCTTCTACAAGTAAAAGCAATACGCTTCTTGTTAATACAAAATGTCTGCCGCACAAATTATGCGACAATCCAAAGGTACGAATAATAATTCAATCGGAGGCAATATTGTCCTAAATAAATTTTGCGCACGAATTAAGATGCGGAATTGCAACACTCTGCAAAAGTCACAGCAATTTAATCCCCCTATGCGAAAATAAAGTCATCAGGAGGCGGAGTGAATGGTTCGTCAAGCCATTTGTTGAGGTCAATTTTAGTAAATGTGTTAAGACGCAGCGAGACAACGAGATTAGCCATTGCCCACTTGTATTTGGCGATGTGTTTCAGCCATGTCAGAATGAGCATAGTTATCAGAGCAGTCCAAATCTGGATTTCCACGGCGTTGCGTGTGGTGCCGATGAAGCTCTTTATGCGCAACAGCTGCTTGAGATTGCGGAAGAAAATCTCAATGTCCCACCTTGCCTTGTAGATTGCAGCTATCGTGGAGGCGGCAAGAGCGAAGTTGTTTGTCAATAGTTCCACCACGAAACCGTGTTCTTCGTTCCATGCGACAATTCTGCGAAGGTTCTTTGGATAATTCATTTTCGCGGCAGGGAGTTCCAGCTCAATCTCCTCATCAATAAGCACGTTCTGCACCCGCTTTTCAGGCAATGGACGCTCCCGGATGGTCTTATACCTGATGTTGTCCTTGTGCCTGACCACAAAGAACACATTGCTGCTGTCCCAATGGCTAAGCAGGCTGTAATCGCAGTATCCACGGTCGGCAACTACAATAGAATACGGATTTACAGGAATGCCGTAGGCCGCCTTGTTGTCAGAGCCTTTCCCGTCTGTAATGCTCACGAATTCAGGCAGCAGACAGTCATAATCAAGAAGTGTGTGCATCTTCACCGCGCCTTTTGCCGTGGTATAATGCGCCCAGTCGTAGACCGACAGCGTAAGCGATATGAGCGTCGAATCCAACAGCCGCAACGGCATCTTAAAACGGAATTTGCCATGAGTCCATCCCGCCTGCTGTCCGAAATGCTGATAGAGGAGGTAGAAGATGTCACGGAATACCGAACAGTCGCGATGGGCGTTCTGATATGCCACTGTCGATTTTGATGGCACACGGCTTATGCCGAGATGATTGAGATTGCCGGTTGCGGATTTCAGTCCATTGGAAATATCACGCACGGAGTCGCAGTTGGAAAACTGGCAGAACACCATGCTGATCAGCTGACTCCATGTGTCATAGCCCTTGCTGTGCTTGTCTGTTCCGGCATTGCGGATGATTTTTCTGATTGATTGCCGATGTAATTGGGAGATTGTTTGTGCGAAAAGTGTTATATTTGCCATAGGAAGTAGTAGAGTTGGTCGCTCACTACTAAGGTAGTCATTTTTTGCCTTAGTTACTACTTCCTATTTTATTTTTGCCCAAAACGTTTAGGACAACTTTGCATTAATCTATGTTTCTTGCAAATCCGCATCTGGCATAAAAACCTTTTTTATAACTTTGCACCAACATTATTCACAAAAACCATTCCTATGAATCGCTTGTTTATATTAGCGTTGTTGATATTGACCTTCAACACAACGAAAGCCAGCGCATTAGTGCGCGGCGCAGACATCAGCTGGTGCACCGAGATGGAAAACGACGGTGTGAAGTTTTACAACACAAACGGCCGTGAAACCGACATCTTCGCTCTAATGAAGGAAATCGGTATGTCTGCCATACGCCTGCGCGTGTGGGTCGACCCTGCCACTATCGGTTATGGTGCCTATTCCGACAAAGCCGATGTGGTGGAAAAAGCCAAAAGGGCGCACGGCAACGGGCTTGACATCATGGTCGACTTCCACTACAGTGACTTTTTCGTGGATCCGGGCACACAGACAACTCCGGCTCTCTGGAAAAATATGTCGCTCGACGAACTGAAAACGGCTGTTGCCAGCCACACCACCGATGTGCTTCAGGCACTCAAAAACGAAGGCATAGAACCGCTATGGGTGCAGGTGGGCAACGAGACCAACAACGGTATGCTCTGGCCTACGGGCAAAATCGACTGGAACAAGAGCGGAACAGAACGATACGCCGATTATGTGGCGCTCAACAACGCCGGATACGATGCTGTCAAGAGAGTATTCCCCAATGCAAAGGTGATTCTGCACATCGCCAACGCCTATAATGCCGGCAGTTGGGACGGCTGGTTCTTCAAAGACATAACCGCCGCCGGAGCGAAATTCGACATCATCGGACTTTCCCACTACCCCGACTATGAGCAGTGGAACAGCAACGCCGACGACGCCGTAAGCAATGCCAACGCAGCCAACAGTGTCGCCGCCCTGGGCAAACTCTATAATGTACCCGTGATGATATGCGAGACCGGCTACAGCACCTACGACCCCGAACGGGCGCGCACCGTGATGCAGGATTTACTCAAGCGTATGGAGGCAATCCCGCAATGTGCCGGAATTTTCTATTGGGAGCCGGAAACCGACGGAAAATGGAAACCGGCGTATTACAGCAACATAGGTTGGAACGCATACTCTATGGGAGCCTTCTCCGGGGGACGTCCAACTGCAGCCCTCGACCCTTTCAAAGACGGCAACGGGGTGGTCGCCGAGATTGCAGCACCCGATGCAGCATCCGAATGGTTCGACCTGCAGGGCAGGAAGGCCAACAACCCAGAAAAAGGCATTTACATCCGCAAGCAAGGCGCCGACACACAGAAGGTAGTGCTTCGGTAAGCAGTGTCAGATGGAGCGCCTGCGCCATGAGCCTCGGCGCATGTACGCCCCGCAAAAGGCAAACATCAGCGACCCGTAGACAATCTCCGCCGTCCATGCCCACATCACGTCGACACGCATGATGTAGACAACCCATGTGTTATATATCATATAGAACACCAGCGCAGCCATCTCAAGCCAGAATGCCATTCGAGTGTCGCCTGTGCCCGACACGCTGCTGAACAGCACGTTGGCTGGCACCAGCACCGTATAGGCGGAACACATCACCCACACCGTAGGCACCGCAGCGTCGATAAGTTGCGGAATGTCGGTGTAGATGCGTATAAACATTTGAGGGAAAGCCGCCACAACCAGCAGCAACGGCACCACGCAAAGATATGCGAGCCATATATGGCGGCGTATGGCAAGCGCCACCTTGTCGGTCTGACCAGCCCCTATCATATTGCTGACAATCGAGCTTGCCGCCGAGGCAAACGCTATCACCATCATAAACGGAAGTCCGCTGATGTTGCGTGCAAGGTTGGCTATGGCAAGCGACTCCTCGCCAAGATGCTCGATATAGACAAAGAAGATAAACCACGTGGACAGCGATACGAAACTCTGCACCATCACCCACATCGACACGCTGAGGATAGAGCGCTGACGCTTGATGTCGAGCGCGGGGAAACGCGACAGACCGAAATGTCGGCAATCGATTTTCGCACGCGTATAGCAGACAAAAAATACCAGCGACACAAGTTCGGCAAGCGACGAGCCTATCGCCGCACCGGCGATTCCGAGCGCGGGCAAGCCGCATTTGCCAAACACGAGCACATAGTTGAACACCACATTCGACAGCACCATTACAATGGAGTTGAGCGTGAGAGTCTTTGTCTGCGTCGTGCCAACATAGAACGACCTGAACATACCGCCGGCAAAGGCAAAGAAGAAGCCATAGACACGCCAATGGATATAGTCCTCCGCCTTGGCAAGAATGTTGGGCGAGGAAATCATCATCGACAGAATTTCATCGGCATACATCTGGCATACGACAAACAGCACCGCGGCAAGCGCCATCAAGAAATACAGCCCCTGGTAGAACACCTGCCCCACCTCACCGTAACGCCGTTCGCCATTGCGTCGCGCAATCAGAATCTGCGTACCCACGCAGAATCCATGGCCAGCCATAAAGATAACCATATAGAACACGCCGGCGATAGCCGCCGCGCCAAGTTCCACCTCGCCGACACGTCCCATGAAAGCCGTGTCGGTAAGCACTATCATCTGTTCCATCAAAAGGCTTACCAAAATAGGATAAGCCACTCGCCAAATCTGTTTATAACTATAATCGACCGTTGTTGCCATAGGGCGGCAAAGTTACTACAATTCGGCGAGAATCGGACTATTCCGTTATAGAGAAATCACCCAGTCGTTAACCGGGGCTTCATTGCATACTAAAAAAGCGATGGAACGCGTCATCACATCCGCATTCCATCGCCACTTCTCTTTCTTTTACCTATTGTCTAATTGTTCTTGTTGGCGCGCTTGCGTTCAAGCTCGTCAAGAATGATTTTGCGCATACGCATGTGGTTTGGCGTAACCTCGACATACTCGTCAGCCTTAATGTATTCAAGCGCCTCCTCGAGGCTGAACACAACCGGCGGGATGATGCGCGCCTTGTCGTCGGCACCCGACGCACGCATATTCGTAAGCTTCTTCGACTTGGTGACGTTCACCACGATATCGTTGTCCTTGGCATTTTCGCCAACCACCTGTCCGGCATACACCTCCTCCTGCGGGAAGATGAAGAAACGTCCGCGATCCTGCAACTTGTCGATGGCATAAGCATAGGCAGTGCCCGACTCCATTGCGATGAGCGAACCGTTGGTGCGGCGTTCGATTTCGCCCTTCCACGGCTGATATTCCAAGAACTGGTGACTCATGATAGCCTCGCCAGCCGATGCCGTCAGCACGTTTGTGCGCAGACCGATGATGCCACGCGACGGGATGTGGAATTCCATCTGCAGGCGGTCGTTCTGCGTGGTCATCGACACGAGCTCGCCACGACGGCGTGTCACCATATCAATAATCTTGCTTGAGTACTCTTCAGGCACGTTGACAGTCATCAACTCCACCGGCTCGCATTTCTGACCGTCGATTTCCTTGATGATAACCTGAGGCTGTCCCACCTGCAGCTCGTAGCCCTCGCGACGCATTGTCTCGATAAGCACAGACAAGTGGAGCACGCCACGGCCAAACACCGTCCATACGTCCTCGTGCGGCTCTTTCTTCACCCGGAGAGCGAGGTTCTTGTCGAGCTCGCGCTCCAAACGCTCGGCAATGTGGCGCGATGTCACAAACTTGCCGTCTTTTCCGAAGAATGGAGAGTCGTTGATAGTGAACACCATCGACATTGTAGGCTCGTCGATTGCGATGCGCTCCAATGGTTCAGGGTTGACCGGATCGGTCACAGTGTCACCGATTTCAAAGCCTTCGATACCGACAAGCGCGCAGATGTCGCCACTCTTCACGCTTTCCACCTTGCGGCGTCCCATACCCTCGAATGTGTGAAGCTCCTTGATGCGCTGGCGCACCACCGAGCCGTCCTTCTTGCAAAGGCCAATCTCCATGCCCTCGCGCAGTTCGCCGCGATGCACACGGCCAATTGCGATACGTCCTACATACGACGAGTAGTCGAGCGACGTGATGAGCATTTGCGGAGTGCCCTCGAGCACTTGAGGTCCTGGAATATATTTGATGATGGCGTCGAGCAGCGGGATGATGTTGTCGGTCGGTTTTTTCCAATCGTCGCTCATCCAGTTCTGCTTTGCAGAGCCATATATTGTCGGGAAGTCGAGTTGTTCTTCGGTTGCATTGAGGTTGAACATCAAGTCAAACACCATCTCGTTGACCTCGTCAGGACGGCAGTTCGGCTTGTCAACCTTATTGATTACGACAATCGGTTTCAGCCCCATCTGGATAGCTTTCTGAAGCACGAAACGCGTCTGCGGCATCGGACCCTCGAAAGCGTCGACGAGCAGCAAGCATCCGTCAGCCATATTGAGCACGCGCTCCACCTCACCACCGAAGTCGGAGTGTCCCGGAGTGTCGATAATATTGATTTTGTAACCGTTGTAGTTGATTGAAACGTTTTTCGAGAGGATTGTGATGCCGCGCTCGCGTTCAAGGTCGTTGTTGTCGAGCATCAATTCTCCTGTGTTCTGATTGTCGCGGAAAAGGTTTCCCGCAAGCAGCATTTTGTCCACCAATGTCGTCTTTCCGTGGTCCACGTGAGCGATGATGGCAATGTTTCTGATATTCTGCATATAAACTATACCTATTTTGAGCGCAAAATTACGATATTTTTAGCATTCTCCATTATTATTGTCATATTATTTTCGCCAACAACACCAAAAAAGATGCTTAACAACATATTTTCCACAAGCATTTCTATGATTCTTGCCAACCGCACCGCCTACAATGCGCCTACGGCATACAGCGGGATGTTGCGCATCCAATCCTGCCTACGGTATGGCGACATTGAGAATCTGACTCCCTCCAGACCCTTGTGACTGTCAACAAACGAGCGAAGCGACTTTGACCTCAAATTCTCCTCTGCCTTAACCTCTATCGGCACTATTTCGCCCTTATATTGCACAACAAAATCTATCTCCAGTCTGGAATCATCGCGGCTGTAATAATAACAATGGATGTCATTTAGACACATCAGCTGGCACAGCACATAGTTCTCCGTAAACGCACCTTTGCTTTCCGCCATTGAATTGCCTGGCATAAGCATGTCAATCGGCTCCATCTCGCCCATTGCTCCAAGGAGTCCTCTGTCGACAACAAACAGCTTGAATGCATTGAAATCTTCATAAAATTTCAATGGTTTTCCAACTGTTTTCACACGCGGCACACGATAAACCAACCCGGCATCCACCAACCATTGTATTGCCAACTCGAAGTCCTTCGCCCTCGCACCGGCCTTGACAGCACCATAAACAAACTTTTTGTTCTCATGGGCGAGCTGCGTCGGAATCGACTGCCATACCATACTTATACGAGTTGCCACAGTTGGCGTCACATGCTTTGACATATCGCTGCGATAAACAAACAAAATGTCGTTTTGCACCTGCCTCACCGCATTTACATCATTTGTGTCGATAAACGTCTTCACAGCCTCCGGCATACCTCCGACAAAATAATATTCCCGGAGTAATTTAGTAAGCCTATCGTGAAGTATGTTAATCGACGCCCAATCTTTCTTGCCAAGCAGTCCACAAACCTGCGACTCTCCCCTTGCCATCAGATATTCTTCAAACGACATTGGAAACATCTGCATAACATTAACCTTCCCCACTGGCGCCGATTCACCTTGCCGCATCGCCACGCCAAGCAACGAGCCAGCCACCACGACATGGTATTCCGGAATTTCCTCACAAAAATATTTTAACGAAGAGAGGCCTCTCGGCAACTCTTGAATTTCATCAAGAATTATCAAGGTTTCGCCAGGGACAATAGGCTGCTTCGTAATCGCACCTATTATCATCAGCACCTTTTTCATATCATAATCCTCATCAAAAAGGCTTCGCACGTCAGGGTTGTTGTCGCAGTTTACGTATGCAACATTTTTAAATTCCTTCTTGCCGAATTCTTTCAGCACATACGTCTTCCCAACCTGCCTTGCCCCTGTCAAAATCAAAGGTTTTCTGAACTGACTGTTTTTCCAATTTTTCAATTGCATCATTACCGTTCTTTCCATATCTTTCAGACATTAAGGATTATTTTTCTATATTTTAGACAATTACATTGCAAAGATACACTTTTTTACACGATCTTTTGCCTAAACACTACATTTTTCTGAGCGATCTTTTGCCTCAATACTACATTTTTCTGAGCGATCTTTTGCCTAAATACTACATTTTTCTGAGCGATCTTTTGCCTAAACACTACGAATTTTGGCGAATTTGGAGGTTTTTGCTACCTTTGGATTCCCCTTAAATTGCAAAGGTTATGAAACGATTGAATTTATCGACCAAGATGAAGGCTGCCGTGGGATATGCGGCGGTGATAGCGTTGTTTTTGGCGGCGGTGTGGCTGATTGTAGGCGTTCTCGACTCGCTGACACGCTCCGACGGTGCCGAACGCACCATCAACAACCGGCAGCGCGCCACAAACGACGTGGTGAGCCAGCTGTATCAGGCGGAGGTGATTGGACAGGCGTTGAGCGCCGGGCAGACCGACCTGTTTCAGTCTTATGTCGATGCTATGATGCTGACAGCACAGGCAGTCGATTCGCTGCGCGCCATCGTCAACGACCGCGCACAGGTGGCGAGGCTCGACTCTGTGAAAATGCTGCTCGGCAGAAAGGTTGACAACATGGACAACCTGCTCGACGCAATGGAGGCCGACAACTCCGACGAACTTTACCAACAATATATCAGCGACCTCATAGCGAACCAGAACCGCGAGATAGCGGCGCCGAAAGTGCAGCATTCGCAAACGGTGCGCACAAGCGAATATGTGGTTCACAAGAAACGGAAAAACTTTTTCGGACGTCTGCGCGATGCTTTCTCAAAGGAAGACAACAATCCGCAGCACGTGAGCGAGACAGTGACGGAACACCACACCGACACGCTCGCCAACACCATCAACCCCGCCGACACTGTGGCGAGGATGCTTGCCGGTGTGCGCAAGCGGGTCGACGGACACCGCATCGGACAAATCGCACAGCTGAAGCGGCAGACGGCGGAACTGCGCATCAACGGACAGATGCTGAGCCGCAAGGTGAGCGAGCTGCTTGCCGTGATTGTCGACGAGAGCTCGCGCACGGCAGAGACAAAGCATCTGCAAGCCGAATCGGTGCGACGCCATGCCGCCCGTGAGATTGCCGCAATAGCATTTGCCGCAGTGGTTCTGGCAATGGCGTTTCTGTTTATGATATGGCGCGACATCACCCGCAGCAACCATTACCGCCACGAGCTGGAAAAAGCCAAGAAACGCGCCGAGGACCTGCTCGACGTGCGCCAAAGGCTGATGCTCACCATCACCCACGACATCAAGGCTCCTGTCGGCTCGATAATCGGCTATGCCGATTTGCTCGACAAGACAGCCGACGGAAAGAAACGCGCGGCATACCTCGGCAATATGCAGACGTCGGCGAAACATCTGCTTGACCTTGTCAACTCGCTGCTCGACTACCACCGTCTGGACGCCGATAAGATGGACATCAACACCGCGGCGTTCAACCCGCAGCAACTGCTCAACGCCGTTGCCGACAGCTACCGTCCGGCAGCAGCCGCAAAGGGTCTGCGCCTTGAATACGACTGCGACTGCGCGCTCGACGGCTATTTCTCAGGCGATCCTTTCCGCATCCGACAGATTGTCGAGAATCTGATGTCGAATGCAATGAAATTCACCAAGGAAGGCTCTGTGTCAATGTCTGCAAAACTCGACAACGGACGGCTAAGCATCAGCGTAGCCGACACCGGATGCGGAATGACCGAAGACGAGCAGAAACGGATATTCCAGGAGTTTACCCGTCTGAAAAGCGCGCAGGGACAGGAAGGTTTCGGACTCGGACTGTCGATAACACAGAAACTCGTGGCTCTGCTCGGAGGCACGATGAGCGTGAGCAGCAAACCAGGAGAAGGCAGCCGGTTCGGCGTCGAGCTGCCGATGCCTAAAGCCGATGCCGACACAACATCTGCCAACGAACGCCCCGCGGCAAACGCCCGGTTCAGCCAGCCGTGGAGCCTGCTGCTCATCGACGACGACAATCTGCAACTGCAGCTCACGGAAGCCATGCTGCGCAATCTTGGTGCCAACGTCACCGTATGCCGGCAGCCACAGGAACTGTTTGTCAAAATCGCAGAATGCCACCACGACGCCGTGCTTACCGACATCCAGATGCCAGCCATGAACGGCTTCGACCTGCTGCGCAACCTCCGCGCCCTCGGATGCGACGAGGCAGCGTCGATTCCCGTAATAGCCGTGACCGCACGCAGCGACATGGACGTAGACTCGCTGCGTGGCGAAGGCTTTGCCGGATGTCTGCACAAGCCGTTCCGCCAGCAAGAAATTGTCGACGTGGTTGAGGCTGCCATGGCAAATAACGAGACCGACACATTCGACTTCTCCGCACTGACAGCGTTCAGCGCCGACGACGCCGACGCCTCGCGCGAGATTATGCTCACGTTTGCCGAAGAAACGCGGAAAAACATCCAGCGCATGGAGCGCGCCATAGCCGACGGCAACCTGAAAGAAATGGCTGAGACCGCCCACAAGATGCTGCCGTTGTTCACCATGATAGGCGCCGAACGCGCCGTTGCGCCACTCTCCTGCCTCAACGACAAGCGTGCAGGCGGCGATGCCGGCTCTGCCGACACAGAGATGGCACAAACCATCGTGGATGTAGCTAAAAATGTGGTAAACGAAATAGCGAAAGCTAGTCAGGATTAAAAAACTTTCAAAACGAAAGCAAAAAGTTTCGTTTTGATTTTGTTATAATAAACAAGAATAGTAATTTTGCACCACTATATATAGATATGGAACAATCGGCTAAAACAAAAGAGCGTTTCTCGGAAACCAACGAAAGTTTCACTATGCTCGAGGCTATCAACGAGGCAAAGCGATGCCTTCACTGCAAGGCACCGCAATGCAGCAAGGGCTGCCCGATCAGTCAGGACATTCCCGACTGGATTCACGAACTGTCGATGGGCAACCTCGGCAACGCCATGCACATAATCAACGGCAAGAGCAACCTGCCTGCCGTGTGCGGACGCGTATGCCCGCACGAGCGTCAGTGCGAGGGGCATTGCGTGCTCGGAAAGAAGGGACGCCCTGTGGCTATAGGCAAACTGGAACGCTTCGTTGCCGACTTCGACGGCGACATGCAGCTCATCCGCGAGCGGCTGCCGCAGAAGACGCGTGGACGCGTGGCGGTGATTGGCAGCGGACCTGCCGGACTTGCCGTCGCCGGCGACCTTGCGCGAAAAGGCTTCGCGGTGGAGGTCTTCGAGATGGAGCCAGAACCGGGAGGCGTGCTGATGTTCGGCATTCCTGAATATCGACTGCCTAAAGAGGTGGTGCGCCGCGAAATCCGCAAAATCGATGAACTCGGAGTGGTCTTCCGCTGCAACACGACCATCGGTCAGGACCTGACCGTCGACCAGATGTTCGACCGCGGCTTCGACGCCATCTTCATGGGCACAGGCACAGCCAAGCCCAAGAAACTGCAAATTCCCGGCGGACACCTGCGCGGTGTGCGCCAAGCCATATACTTCCTGCGCCGCGTGAGCCTCTACAACGAGGGCAACCTCGACCGCAACGAAGTGCCTGTGGGCAACGGCGACCGCGTCTTTGTGATAGGATGCGGCAACACGGCTATGGACGCGGCACGCTCGGCAGTGAGACTGGGCGCGGAGAAGGTGACGGTGGTCTACCACCGCACAATCAACGACATGTCGGCGCTGCGCTCCGAATACGACGAGGCGGTTTCCGAAGGAGTGGAGTTTGAATGGCAGTCGAGCATTGTCGACATCCACGACGATGCAGGCGATATAACCGACGTGGTGATTGAGTGCAACGGCGAGCGCCACGAAGAAGACGCCGACGTGGTGATAATGGCTGTCGGCTCACAGCCAGCCAGCCGTATAGTCTCCACAACGGAAGGAATCGACGTTGACGACCGCGGCTATGTGCTGACACGCGACATGCCCTACGGTATGACAACCCGCAAGGGAGTGTTTGCCGGCGGCGACGTGGTCAACCGCCCGTCAACGGTGGTGCTCGCCATGAGCGACGCCAAGAAGGTGGCAGAAGGCATAGCGCAATATGTTGACGCCATCAAACTGCTGGAAGCAATTTCATAGACATAACATATACACAGAGATTGAATTACCATAGTAGCAGACCGCCCCGGATGTCGTGACGACAACCGGGGCGGCAATTTTTCCGCAAGTCAGGATTTATTTTTTTCAGAATTTCACTTTCTTCACACCATCCACAATGTATATGCCTGCCGGCAGACTGTCCCAATCAACGTCGAGCTTCACGCCCTGCATGTTGAACGTGCCCCGGCGCGACTCAGGAATATCGGCCGTAATGTCATGGATGCCGTCGGCATCAGGCCTGATGACAAGTTTTTCAACAGGCTTGCCTTCAAACACCAATGCCCTCATAGCGGAGTCAAACGCCGCGCCCTTTGGAGCACTGACGTAGCAACCTTCAAGCACGAGTCCAGCTACTTGACTCACCGAAACACTTTTTACGTATGCCTACACGTAAGCATCGCGCACGGTAACCACCTGACGACTTTCGTTTGCGACACCCATTATGCCATAGTTGCCCTCGGCATATATGCTGCAGTTATCTATCGTCACCGGCGCCCCTTGCAAATGTATGCAGTCCTGCATGTTCGACTTGAGATAGAGTTTTCCGCCACCGCTTATAGTTGTAGCCTTTTCCGCCCAGACACAAGCAAGAGCAACGCTTACGCTATTTTCACCAATCACATTAATTTTCAAATCATTGCAATCTGCCAACCACAATCTCACCGTCAATAGCCAACGACATACACCCTTCATCGAACACCGCCCCTTAGGTTGTGCAATAGCACAGTCTTCGAGAACAATTCCTCCGAAATACACAACACAACCATTTTTTGCATTTACATCAATATGGGAATTGCGCACTGTGAGCACAGCTTTTTCGCTAATGTACCCACCCGATATGCCTTTATTTTCCCCATTGATTGTTATCTCGCAATCTTCAATGGTAAGTGGAACATATATAAAAAGATTTCACACAGTACCACAAGGGAGAACACTGTCGAGGCAAAAAAAGCGGTGTCGGATTTCCCCGACGCCGCTTCAAGCATTGCGTTTCTATGTTGTTTTTATTTTATTGCCACCTTACGGCTGTCGTCGCCGTTCACCACAATGTAGTAACCGGCAGGCAACGCGATTGTAGTCGAGCCGCTGACTGTTGTGCAGCAAGCCTCGCGCGCATCGACAGTATAGACGTGGATGTCGGCCTCGTTTGCCGTTTCCACCACCAATTTGCCGTCACGGCAGTAGGCATCCCATTCAGCATCCGCACCCACAGCAGCCACCGACGACACAAACGCCGTGATTCCAATGTCATCAATGTTCAAACGTCCGCCGCTAACTTGGTTCAGGCGTATGCGCACTGGCTGCGAAGCATTGATTGTTGCCGAGCACTCAACAAGCTGGCTTTTGTCATCTACGCTGAACTCCTTCACTTTAATCCAGTTGCTTCCGTGGTCAACAGAGTAGCTTAGCTCCACAACCGGAGCTGCATCCGAGCCATAAGGAGCGGCGAAGAACGACACCTCTCCTGCGCCGTCGACCTTGTCCTCAAGCATCGTCAGCGAGCGCTCCCCTTTCTTTCCAGTGCAAAGAGCCTGCGTACCATGCACTTTATCGCCTTCACGGGCTGCGATGCCGGCATTCACAACGCTCCATTTGCAAGCCGAGCCATTATAGTTAAACGTGTTGTACGGTCCGGCGCCAGGTTTCTCAAAATCCTCAAAGAATGTCACAGGCGCGGTCACCACAGCCTTCACATTCACATCGTCGCCCTCGACGGTTGCCGTGCTGGCAGAGAGTGTGCCATCGTATGTGCCGGCGGCAGAAGCAGGTATGCGCACATAGATTTCGGCGCCTATTGTCTCAGCCGTTTTAGTGTCGACAGCGAGGCTGCTGCGCCAGTCGCTCTTGTCTGCGCTCACTTGGAAGCCCTTTGTCACACTCACATCGATTTCATTCTCCTCAACGTTTGAAGCGTAGACAGTCACCTTCACAGGAGCAGAGTCGACACCCGGAGCCGCCGACAACACGAGTCCGCCTTCCGGCAGGTCGAAACTGATTTCGCGGTCAAGGTCGGCAGTGGTCACGCTGACCAAGTTAGACTTCATGCCCTTGACGTTGCTGAGTTGATATTTATATTCTGTCAGATATTCAAGATCAGTCACGGCATATTGCTGAGCCGCAGCCTTAACCGTTTTCGGGAATCCCGGCACGAGTGTAGTGCCGTCGGCAAGATACACATTCAGCGTATAGTCACCGCCGTTCTTGTCAACGTCGACCCAACGGGCTGTAAAGCCGTCGGCAGTCACGTTTGATGCAGAAAGAGCGGGAATGCCGTCGACAGCCTGAGCCTTCAGCGTCACTACCGACTTAGCCGAGCCGCTTGTCAGCGTAAGCGTTCCGGTGGCAGATGCCTGCACAGCCGAAGAATAGGTCAGATTTATCGATGTGCCCTTGTTGGCATCTGCGGCAGCGATGCTTGCAGCCGAAGCCTTGAATCCAGCTCCAGCCACGCTGACAGCCACATTCTGCGTCAAGCCTTCCGCCTTTACGTTTACAGTATAGGTAAGCGTCGTGTTTACAGCCGTCACACCGAAGTCGACAGTCGAGCCGTTGTAAGGCGACGTAATCTTCGGGTCGACCACACCGCCCGGAGTCCATCCGATGTTCTGCTTGTCGCCCCAGATATACTCCGCGAGCTCAGGATGGTCGATAAACGGGTTTCGGTTGTTCTGATGCTTGTAGACAGCGTTGTTGCGGTCAATCTCCTTCTGGCTCACCGGGTCCTGCTCGTTCCATTTCAGGAGCAGATTTACAGCCCACGTAGTGTAGCAAGGATAGCTGTTTCCGGCAAGCATCGGACTGCTCCACGAAGCGATTTTGTCGTTATAGCAAGCCGCCATATAGAAATAAGAGCGGGCAAAGTCGCCCTTATACTCGTCGACCGGCTCGAAAACCGTACCCGAGTAGCCCGGGAATGTCGACTTTCCGAGTTTTCCGAGAGCGTCCACACCATTGCACGACGGCAACGTTGTTCCGTTGGCACACTCGCCATAAGGGAAGTTGCTGCGCTGTCCGTTCACCTTACCGTCGGTAGGATAAATATGGAACGCGTCCGACACCATCGGCTGTCCCTCTTTGAACCAGCTTTTCGGGAACGAGTGCTCGCGGTTTACGCAGTCGCCCACATGGCTGTAGTTGCCACACTTCTGCTGTCCCTCGCGGAATTTCGAAGTGGAATACATGTCCCAATAGTAATTCGTGCCAGGGCGAATGTCCGAATCTTTGTACACGTTCCACAATCCGTTGTAGCCCACGTTTTTGTGCGGTCCGACGATTTCACACAGTTGTTTCAACAATTCCTTCTGGCTTTTGCCTTCCGCCTTCTTGTAGTACCCCGAAGGCTCTTGCGCATACGCCAAGCCCGAGAATAGGCAAATCAGCAGCGCAACCAATGAGAGTTTTGTCAATTGTCTGTTCATATTGAATAGTGATTTATTTGTTGTCTTTCAGTTTGCGTCCGGCAAGCATCCCGCAAGCCGCCATAATATCCTCGCCGCGCGAACGGCGGATTGTGCAAGTCACGCCGAGCGAGTTCAGCCTGTCGCGGAAAGCCGTCATCCGCCGCTCGTCGCTCGTTTTCAGTTCCGATCCAGGAATAGCGTGGAAGCGTATCAGGTTGACACGCACCTTCTGTCCCTCCAGGAGTTTTGCAAGAGCGTCGGCATGCGCCTCGTCGTCGTTAAGCCCAGCCCACATAATGTACTCCACCGACAGACGTCGCTGATGTGCGAAATCGTAGTCGCGCAGCATCGTCATCACCTTCTTTATCGGGAAAGCGTTCTCGACAGGCATCAGGCGTTTGCGCTCCTCATGATACGGCGAATGCACGCTGATTGCGATATGCACGTCGGTCTGCTCCACAAGCCGTTTCAAATCGCCGAGTTTGCCGATTGACGACACCGTGATGCGCTTCGGGCTCCACGCCAGTCCCCAGCGTTCAGTCAGCACGGCGATGGCACGCACCACCTCACTGTAGTTGTCCATCGGCTCGCCCATACCCATAAAAACAATGTTGGTGAGCGTCAGCGACTCTGGAATGCTGAAAATCTGGTTGAGAATCTCCGCCGCCGTCAAATCGCCGTGATAGCCCTGCTTTCCCGTCATGCAGAAACTGCAGTTCATCTTGCAACCGATTTGCGACGACACGCACAGCGTGGCACGGTCGGCGTCAGGGATGTAGACACTCTCTATCATTTTGCCACCGGCAGTGCGAAACAGATACTTCACCGTTCCGTCGACACTGCGCATAGCTTCCGCCGGAGCCTCACGCCCCACGCAGTAGCGCTCACTAAGGCGCGCGCGGTTTGACTTCGACAAGTTGGTCATTTCGTCGACCGTCGTGGCACGCTTCTCATAAAGCCATTGCGCCATCTGCTTCGCCGTGAACCTCGGCATCGCCATCTCAGCCGCCACCGCTTCCAAGTCGGCAAGCGACAATCCTAACAATTTCTTTTTCTCTTCTGCCATATCATCAATAAAGAGGGAACTGCAAAGTTACAAATATCATTTGGAAACAGACTGATTTTTTCAGACATATTAACGAAATGCCTCTTTGATGTAAGGAATCTGCCACGGCAACGACATAAAAGCGACAAAGCCCGGCACTAAGCCAAGCTTTGTCGTTTTCACATATTTTTTCTCAATCAGCCGCCAGCTCAGAGCGACGGCTCATCATGCGGCAGGTCAGCGCACAACCGCCTTGCCCGTTGTTCCGTCGGCGCGGCGCACCACATAGATGCCAGGCGCCGGATTTTCCACCTTGCGGCCGTAGAAATCGAAGTAGCCTACCACCTCCGCCTCACCGGCGGCAATGCTGTCGACAGCGCCTTCCGGCTGTACTACGAAATCAGCGAGCGAGCGCGGAGCGACCGTCGCAACCGGAGTGATATAGTAGCAGATGCCCGTCACTGTCCACACCTTGTCGAAATATCCATTAGTGGAACTGTTGTAGATGTCCGTGCCACGGAAATACCAAAGCTCTCCCGAGCGGGTTTTGTCGGAAACAAGGTGGAACGGCACATTGAACTTTCCGTAATAGTCAGGGTCAGGGTAGTTGCCATATTTTTCATCAAACTTCACATCCTTCACCGTCACAAGCTGGAATATCACGTCGCAAGCCTCGGCAGCGTGAATCTGTTCGAACGTGAGCACCTTGGGTTCCACAAGGTTTCCTTCAGAAACGACGCGCCATGCGTCGGCAGCCACCGGCACGAAATCGATGCCACCATCGTCGGAGAAAATCACGTTGCCCACAATGTCGGTGATGTTGTCGCCCTGCTTCACCTTCGTCAAGTCGACCTCATCATAGCCGCATCCCGACGCCGAACGCACCTCGGCAGCCGACTGGGAGTCCTGCGCATAGAACGTGAAGAAATTGGTGTCGATTGCCGTAACCGTAGCCTCACCCTTGTAGACGTAGAGAGTGTTCATCGAAATGTTGTCCTCGTCAAACAGTTCCTTGAACGAATTGACAGCAATCGTCTCAATCGGACGCCATTCAACAATCTGCGTGCGCGACTGCGCGCCGTCGGCAGCATATACAATCTTGTCGGACGTCATTGCCGTATTGTCGACTGTAAGAGTCAACACCACATCGCAACCGTTCTCGCTCTCGGCGTCGGCCTTTGCCACAGTGGTCACGGAAACAGACACCTCGCCCGACACCGGCGAAGACAACGAGATGTCGCCCTTCAGATTCTTACCCTTTACTTTTATCGTTTTCGTATATGTCAAGCCCTTGTACACCTTTCCGAAATCGACCGACATATCGGTGATTGTGATTTCCGGAGTCTCCACAGCATCAGCCTTGGCGGGAGTGAATATCTCATTCCATGTCGATGCCACACGCACCTCGTCGATTACAGCGACCGGTGTTTTTGCCACCGACGACGAACCTTGGCGCAACTCGATGCCCCGCACGTCGGCAAGCGACTCCAAGCACTCTTCCTCCGCCACTACAGAAGCCGCAGGCTCAGCGTTGCCCTTTGCCGGGTTCACCCACAGCGAGATGCGGTCGTTGTCGGCTCCGTCAATGATTTCGTATTTCACAACGACAAGATATGTCGTGCCGAGCGCGCACTCCTTGTCGGCCCACGCTACAGACGTTTTCACATTGCCAAGGTTTGCCACATTGCGGCTCACGCCCAACTTGAAGCCCTCGCCGGAAGCCTGCGCAAACAAGCCTGCGCCTTCCGACCCGGCCTCAGCGTCTCCAAACTTTGTGGCGTCGAGCGAATTGGCTCCTGTAAGCGCCATAAACGCAGCCGTGCGCGAACCTGACGGCAACTCGCTCACGTTGACCAACGCAGAATAATATACAGTGCCTTTTGCCGCATCGGTGCCTTTGTCGCGGAAAAGCATCTGGCAATATTCGCCCGATTCCTTTGTCAGACGCACAGCCTTTCCAGCGGCGTTGTCCTGATATCCGGCAAACGTCAGCGGAGATTTTGCCACCTGAATAGGCGCCGTTGTTTTCTTTCCGTATTTAACCCATTTTCCATTGCCATAGAGATTGCCTTCAGCATAATCAAACGACTCGGCAAGATAAGTTTCAGCACTTGCCGTCAAAGCCATCGCCATGGTCGCGGCACAAAAAAGTAGAAGTTTCTTCATTTATCCTAATATTGAAATTCTTCGCAAGTTACGAAAAAAAGGCGACATATAAAAGCGCCACGCCATGCGGAGCAAAAAGATGGCGGCTGAAGCCTCAACCGCCTCAACCGCCAAATTTCTGTATTTATGAATCTTATCTTAATTGCGCTCTTTCACCACTCCGAGTCTGTAAGCTGCAAGAAGTTGCTTCAACTCATCAATCTGCTTGCGCAGCACCTTGCCCTTGTCGGTGTCCTTCACAAGCATCCGCTGCGAATTGAACTCCACAAGGAATGAGTTTGACTTGATGTCGAGCCCCTCCTCGATAGCCTTCTGCCGCGACTCAAACGGTTCGTGCTGCACAAGCTGCAGCGCGCGCGAATGGAACACCAGCGTATACCCAGCGATTCCCGTCTCAGGCTGATATGCACGCGAGAAGCCACCGTCGATCACCAGCATCTTTCCGTTGGCCTTCACCGGCTGCTCTCCCTTTATGGTTTTCACCGGCACATGGCCGTTGATTATGTGAGAATGAGGGTTGTCGATGCCGAACTCCTGAAGGATTTTGTTGCAAATGTCCTCGCGGTCGCGAAGAGTGTAGTATGCACCTTTCTCCTCCTTGTGCAACTCCTTGTCGGCGATGAAATAACGCTCGAACGTAGCCATCTTGTCCTTGTCGAACAGCGGAGAGTCGGGACCGCACCACAAGTACCACAGATAGTCGAGCGCGAAACTCGTCGTGTCGTTGTTATCGTCGAAGAATGCAGCGCGCACCAGTTGGTCAACCCTGTCGAGCAGTCGCTTTCCGGCAAACTTCTCACCGAGGATTGTCACCTCCTTGAACGAGCCGTCGGCATTCAACGGAATCGAGGCATGGAAAAGCAGATTGTTGTTGCACACAAGATACATGCTTCCCTCGGTCATGAAACAGCGGATATGCTTGCGCAGCTTCTCGCTGTGGGTGAACGAATTGTGGAGCTTCTCCACCAAATCGCACTCCTCCGCCGTCAGACGGTAAGGATCGTTGGGGTCGATTGTAGGAAACTCCGAGTCGAGCATCTTATACTCTTTTCCACCATAGCAAAGCATACCGCGCTTAAAGTCAATCTTATCAAGCAACAGACGGCCGTCCATGCCAAATTCCGGATGGCGCTTTATGATGCCCGCCTCCAGTTTGAACTGAATCACGGCTATCGCCTTGTGCATCTGCGCAATGAGGCGCAACGTCTTTTCCGGATAAGTTTTGTCGGCATATTTCTGCTTCAACGCAAACACCGTGCATGGGTCGTTGGCATACGTATCCATTGCGAACGTGGCGAGAGGCAACAGGTTGATGCCATATCCCTCCTCGAGCGTAGTCAGCGTGCCGTAGCGCATCGAGATGCGTATCACGTTGGCTATACAGCTGTCGTTGCCCGCCGCGGCACCCATCCACAGCAAGTCGTGGTTGCCCCATTGGATGTCGACGTTGTGGTAGTTGCACAGCGTGTCCATGATGATATGCGCACCCGGTCCGCGGTCGAAAATGTCGCCCACGATGTGGAGCGAGTCAATCGTGAGCCGCTGAATCAGGTTGCACATCGCGATGATGAAATCGTCGGCACGCTGAGTTGAAATTATCGTATTGATAATCTGGGTGATATATCCCTGTTTATTCTGATCGTCGACCGTTTCGTGCAGCAATTCCTGAATGATGTAGGAAAACTCCTCCGGCAACGACTTGCGCACCTTCGAGCGCGTGTATTTCGACGACACGTTCTGGCAGACGCTCACCAGTTTGTTGAGCGTGGTCAGATACCAGTCGTTCATATCCTTCTCCTGCTCCTTGACAATCTGCAGCTTCTCCTGCGGATAGTAAATCAGCGTGCACAGCGCCTTCTTCTCCGATTCCCGCAGCGTGTTTCCGAAGATGTCGTTCACCTTACGCTTGATTGAGCCGGAGGCGTTTTTCAGCACATGCTGGAACGCCTCGTATTCACCATGTATGTCGGTCAGAAAATGCTCAGTGCCTTTCGGAAGGTTTAGAATTGCCTCCAGATTTATGATTTCCGTGCTTGCCGCCGCCACCGTGGGAAACAGGCGCGAGAGGAGTTTCAGATAATGAATATCGAGTGTAATGGCTTGTTCCTGAGCCTTTTTATTTTCAGACATTGTCAAATATTTAGTCTTTAGTTATTGTTTGTTAGAAACAGCACAAAACCGAATGTGTTTCGTTTTGCAAAGATAGTGTTTACAAATCAAAATTGCAAAAAGCTGATACATTATAATTGCGGGCGCCGCCGCCACTCCGTCCAGCCAAATTTGTTCCCTTTTTTTCCATTAATTCATACAAAAAAGCGTATCTTTGCGAATGAATACAGGCTACTATGTAGAATTTGTCATAAAAACAATAAACTATTTCTGAACAAAAAACTTGAAATTACCGATGAAAAAGACTTTGGCAATAATCCGCCACGACCCGTGGCTTGAACCATATTCCGACGCAATCAACGGTCGGCACGATGAAGCCGTGCGCAAAGAAAAAGAACTCGCCGGCAAAGGAGGCACGCTCGTTGACTTCGCCAATGCGCACAAATATTTCGGACTGCACAAGACGCGCAGCGGATGGGCATTCCGCGAATGGGCGCCCAACGCCACTGCAGTCTACCTTATCGGCTCATTCAACAATTGGACAGAAAAAGCAGAGTTCGCCCTCACCCGCATCGACGGCGGAGTGTGGGAAATCACGCTGCCGAAAGACGTGCTGCGCCACGGCGACCTGTACAAGCTGAAAGTGCATTGGGACGGCGGTTGCGGTGAGCGCATCCCAGCCTACTCCACACGCACCGTACAGGACGAGAAGACCCTGATTTTCTCAGCGCAGGTGTGGCAACCGGCGCGCCCGTACAAATTCAAGGTCGCCGACTTCAAGCCCCAGACCAACCCGCTGCTCATCTACGAATGCCACATCGGCATGGGCGAGGACAAGGAAGGCGTAGGCACCTATGAGGAATTCCGCGTCAACGTGTTGCCGCGCATCGAAAAAGACGGCTATAACGCCATCCAGATTATGGCGATTCAGGAACACCCATACTACGGATCGTTCGGCTACCACGTGTCGAGCTTCTACGCCGCTTCGAGCCGCTTCGGCACGCCCGACGAGCTGAAACGTCTCATCGATGACGCCCACAGCCGCGGCATTGCCGTGATTATGGACATCGTGCATTCCCACGCCGTAAAAAACGAGGTGGAAGGACTCGGACGCTTCGACGGCAGCTACGACCAATATTTCTACGGCGACTCGCGCCGCGAACATCCGGCATGGGACTCGCTCTGCTTCGACTACGGCAAGAACCAAGTGCTTCACTTCCTGCTGTCGAACTGCAAGTTCTGGCTTGAAGAGTATCATTTCGACGGATTCCGCTTCGACGGTGTCACGTCGATGCTCTACTACAACCACGGACTCGGTCAGGCATTCTCGTCGTATGACGACTACTACAACGGCGGACAGGACACAAACGCAATCACATATCTGACGCTTGCCAACAAACTTATCCACAAAGTCAACCCCCACGCCATCACCATTGCTGAGGAAATGAGCGGTATGCCAGGACTCGCCAACAAGGTAAGCGACGGAGGCATCGGCTTCGACTACCGCATGGCGATGGGCATCCCCGATTTCTGGATAAAGACCATAAAAGAGAAAAAAGACGAGGACTGGAAGCCTACAGCCATCTTCTGGGAGCTGACCAACCGCCGCGCCGACGAAAAGACAATCAACTATGCCGAAAGCCACGACCAGGCACTTGTGGGCGACAAGACGATAATCTTCCGTCTTATCGACTCCGACATGTATTGGCACATGATGGTTGACGACCACAACATGAACGTGGACCGCGGCATCGCGCTCCACAAAATGATACGCCTCGTCACGCTCGCCACAATCAACGGCGGCTACCTCAACTTTATGGGCAACGAGTTCGGTCATCCGGAATGGATCGACTTCCCGCGCGAAGGCAACGGCTGGTCGTACAAGTACGCACGCCGCCAATGGAGCCTCGTAGACCGCGAAGACCTGAAATACAAATTCCTCGGCAAGTTTGACGAGGACATAATACACCTTGTCCGCTCAAAGCGCAATTTCCAGGCGACCCCTGTCGAGAAACTTTGGGACAAGGACGATGACCAAGTGCTGGCGTTCAAACGCGGCGACCTCGTGTTTGTGTTCAACTTCAACCCGTCGAAATCGTTCTCCGACTATGGCATACTCGCGCCAGAGGGATGCTACAGCCACGTGCTCAACTCCGACCAGGACATCTACGGCGGCTACAACAACATAGACACCACAGTGAAGCACCTGACCATCAGCGACCCCTTGTATCAGCCCCATGGCATCGGCTGGCTGAAGCTTTATCTGCCGGCACGCTCCGTGCAGGTGTTGCGCTACAAAAAGTGACAATAACAAGACAATTAATAAGCCCTATTAATTCAAACAACCGCGGCGATTCTCTCTCACAATCTACGCCGCGGTTGTTTTTTTTGGCGTATAGGTCAAAACGGGTGCTGGAATCTTTGTAACGTAGTGGAATACAGC
>OGIV01000249.1_pt1 | contig 44527 bp, 76 predicted proteins | sample 1571861 | NCBI WGS metagenome assembly OGIV01 (sample SAMEA2582099, study PRJEB24529) | metagenome | biome: Human gut stool | place: China | collected 2011 | reverse complement strand
CTCAATCTTACAAGAGCTTCCTTTTGTAACTTGTATAATTACTTTTTTAGCTTGGCTTGCTAAGCCTATAGAATAAATCCCACTCGTTGTAATGTTTAAATTGTTTCCATTAGATGCACTGTCCATAACTGAAACTACAATACTTCCAGTCACTGAAGCCACCTTCAATGTAAATAATGTTTCTGAATCAATTGGTCTTTCCAATTCCTGTGCAAAAAATCCACCGTCATTATTTTGACTGTCTGCGGATAGTGATATACCGTCTGTAGCGGCATTTACATTTAAAGATAAATTTCTCCATCTATCTACTGTATATCTTACTACCCCATCACTTGTATACTCTGCTTTTCCTCTCTGATTTATCTTAAAATTGGGATTAATCAACAAATTCGGGTTACTGAACTTATCCGACATATACGCCGTCACATCACCCATACTTGATTTCTTTAACCCATTTCCATCATGAACTGCAAAGATATCACTGTCTTTTAAAACACTTGCTTTCGTTAAATCTGTAAATTGTTTTCCTAACATATTGTTCTCCTATTCTACTTTGTATTTCCAGTCTGCAAGAAGTGTGTTTTGATTTTCATCAACTAGAGTTGTTTCATTATCAAAAAGTAATAAAGTATAAAAATGATTTTCTAAAATCATATCCATAATATCTGCGATTTGTTGCCTAACAGCATTTCCAGCTGTCGGATAAATTGTTCCATCATACCCAATACGAATGTCTGTTATTTCAGTATTGGCATCAGGCAAGTTTCCGGAGTTAAATAATTGATCTACTCTAGACTTAAGAACACTTAAATCATTAACTCTAATTCCATATTTTGAAATTAAATCATTTAATTCTTGCACTCCTGAATCCTTGATACCATTTATTTTCGTGATACCTGTGTCTCTAGCATCTTTAATTTGATTTACTGCATTTGTGCATTCTTCTGAAACCAGTAAAAGCATAGTTGCAATCTCATCTCGTTCATTTTGATCTAATGAAGATGATTTTGCATAAATACTTTCAGGAGTAACCACTCTAGCAAGTGTTGTTGCCCAACGTTTTTGAATCACTCCGTCATCATCTACAATCACCGCACTAACCACGAAATAAAGATCTCCTTTATTCTTTAGCGCATTATTTGGAACAACCCAAGAGAATTCACATGTGTCGTAGTAAGTGACCTTATCCACAGCCAAAGATGAACCAACAATCCCTTTTGAATCTCTATAGTTTATACGAATGAAAGCATCTTCCATCTTAAATACTTCCGATACTACATTCATAACTTTAAATTTTACATATTTAGAATCTTTATCATATTGAACACCAAATACATTTTCAGGATCAGGTATATATATTTCACGTGTCTTTGCATCTACAACTAACGTTTCATTACCTACACCTGCATATGTATCTAAATCAAAACTAAGTGTTGCATTTAACTTTGCCATTTTTATACACTCCTAACTACTAAAGTCCCTGAAAGTGGTGTATCATGAATTCCATTTGTTTCTACAATGATCATCCATTTGTACGTACCTTCTGTAAGAGCATCTGATGGACATTTGATTTTCAAATCCTCTTTGATATCCACACACTCAACAACTCTTGAGTTGTTTATAATTACAAATTGAACCTTGTCATTATTTCCTGGTATAAACGTATTTCCACTTTTAAAATTAAAAGAAACATCAGTAATAATCGTATCTCCTTTATTTATTGTGATTTGTTTATTTTTTATTTCCATATATGCTCCTTTCTACTTATATAGAATTGCTTTTTTCCATTCCAATCCATCAAAAACAAATAATCTACATAACTGATAATTACTTCTATTCTGTGTAACTGCTAATGAATAGCCACGTTTCCATCTTGTTCCATCAAACCTCCACACTTCCATATGTGTAAACGTTGTATTGAATTTAACGTTCACCCATGAAGATGTTCTGTCTAATGAATCTGTAACAAGTACTTGAATCGTTCTTTCTGTATTTTTTGGAACAGAATATAGCTCAAATTCTCTAGAATCCACTGTGTTTTGACTTGAGCCATCTTTGTATGTTACTGATTTAACATGTCCATCATCCGATGTATGTACAGTGAATTTCACATCATCTGTATTTCCACTACCTTTGATAATTTCAAAATCTACATAAGTTACATATACAGAAGCGTAGTTTTCCAATGTAGTGGCCTTTAATACCGTTTGTGACAATCTATTTCCGCTACAGTCTGCCATATAAGATTCTACATGAAATTCATATTCTGTTTTCTGAGTAAGACCAGTAAAAGAATAATTTCCATTTAAATTATTACTTACAAATTGTTCATCCTTATTAGAATATAAACGTAATGTATATAAGTTATATGGATTCGTTTTCAACTTTCCAAAAATTGAAATATCATTGTTTCCAACACCTGATATCCATGCATCATATGATGGTAAATCAATCAATGGTGTAGTCAATGTTGCTTTTCCTGATAAATTAGGCCATCCTTGACAACTCGCATTCCATTCAAAATACCGTTGTCTATTGCAGTACATATGTTCATTAATTTCTCCTAGATAATACCATCCTGAATCCTGAATATAATTTAAATCCCACCTTGAAATAGTTTTAGAAAGTCCTCCAAGAGTAACAACATTGTTTGCTTGGATTTTGAAGTTTCCGGTGTACTTAAACCTTACATCCGCTTTAAATTTTAAATCAGGATACGAACCTTCGTATCTCTCGTTGTAAGATTCAAACGTAAGTATTAAATACGGATTATAGGTTAACGTTGCTAAAACAGTCATACACTACTCCTCGTATTTGATATAGATATCCCCAGCCTTATCACCATCTTGTACAGTAGGATCTGTAGTTCCACTACGTACATTTACAGTAAGCTTTAATCGATCATCAAATTGTTTTTGATATCCTTCCAATGTTTTAATAGTTGTTTGTGCCTTTGCAATCGCATCTAACAGATTTTTAAAATCTTCTGTTGAATCAATACCACTATCTAACGCAAAATTCTTTACAACTTTAATTTTAAATGAGAATGAAGTTACAAATGTATTATCTGAACTCAATACGATTTCAGCACTTACAATACCTGCTTCTGCTAGAATATTTGCAAACGTTTCTGTATCAGAAAATGTAATTTCATATGCATTCGAGTTTTCAAATCGTGATACACTAGTCGCATCCACACTTACATTTAATCCACTTGGTTTTTCAATCCACATAGTAGCCGTTAATGATGAGTCAGTTTCTGAAGGTTCATCTACAATCACATCATCACTCACAAACACAATAAGTCCTCGTCCTGTATCTCCTTGAAGCATTTCCAATGTTAAATCAGAATTTTCTTTTGTAAGACTTACAGTTAAATGACTATATACAATCGCCATGTTATACCTCACTTTCTAATACAAGATCTAAATCTTCAGGACGTTCCGTAATCAAGTTATAGGTCAATTTATTTAAATAAAACCTTTCTCGTTTTCCAAACTCAGTTTCTACATAAATCGAATCATTTAACTTTAACATCTGTGCATCAGGCACATTAGATGAAAATAGTTCTTCAAATTTAATAGAAGTTTCTGTTTTTGGCTCTTGCAGTTCTTTCTCCAAAGATTTTTTTGCCTGTATTCTAAGATAGTTCCTAAAATTCGCTTCATTTGTAAATACGCCCAGTGTTGTTTTCTTTGCTTGTGAATCATCCGCCATCAATTTGATATCGGAATATTCTTTTACATCAATTCTGTGGATTTCATCCGTATCCCAATTACTAGCCTTAACGATCTCGTTATTCGGTAGAAGTCGTCCATTGTACGCTTTCGGTATGATTCCTGTAACTACATTTTCCATTGACTTCTTTTTTGTGTATTCAGACATTTCTTTATTACTGATAAAGAAATTGTTTGGCTTCAATTTAGAAGGATAATTATCTGGATTTCCAAAATAACAGTCATAGTTATCGAACATCGCAACAAATCGGTTGTCCTCACATTCAGGCCATCTGTTCATCATGGAATTTTCTTCTGTGCCAAACAAACATTGGATCAGATTATATCGAACCCAATATGCGGTTTGTGTAGAATCCACATCTTCAATCATCCATTTACACGCATTTCCAACTTCGGCAGTACCTCTATCAGCAACAATAACTTTATTTCCATTGCCAATACTCGTTGAACTAGGATAGATGCCATAATATATGTTTCCATATGGTGCAATCTCGTAACTAGAACCATTGTTAATGAACCACCATTTCTCAGAATTATCTGATGGACTTTCAGATAGGCTGCCTAACACAACCTTTCCTGAGTCCAATTTAAGCCATCTACATGAACATAAAGATAAAATTCCATATATATCTCCATATTTGTCTGACCCTACTTTTTTCAACATGAAAGTCTGTGCGGACGTTCTGTTTCTTTGATACGTCTGTAACTGTAAAGATGCATCTTCACTTGCGTTTGGAACATCCAAACAATACCCACTATTCTGAACATTTCGGAAATAAACAATTTTTTCATTCTCTGCATTAACATTTGTATAATTTGCATATTCCCCATGTCCATAGATTTTATAAGGATAATTGGGACGTGAATTTGTGATAATATCATTTGCGGTATTCACTGCATCTTGCCACGTACCACTCATAGTACGATCATCAAACACAAACACTTCTTTTTGAGAATCAAAGAACACATGTGTTGCATAGCATGTATATGTATCTCTTTGTTTGTTGTATTTTGGATACACAATTCTATACAACTGTGGTTCTTCAAAATTTATATCCACTTTAAATACGGATTCATCGCTGATTTCCATTCCCATCAAATCACTTTTTGGAAATTCTATTTCTACGTACCAAATAGAATTTCTTTCAAACACTGCTTTAGCACTAACACAATGTTTTAAAATTACATCTCCATTACGTTCTTTCATTTGTGCATATGTTGTTTTTTTTCTAGAAAAGAATAAATGAATCATCTTTATTTCTCCCTATAATTACGTATAATTTCTGCACGAATAGCACCAATATCCGTTGTGATCAATACATTATTTGAACCATAATTAAATTTAAGTCCATCAAACGAACCACTTGTTTTCAATGTGTCATATTTATACGTTCCATTTTTATAGTATGTTTTCATATAAGAATTCTCTGTATTGATTTCAACATACGAAATATCCGATGTCCCGTTAAAAGGATTTGTGATTGTAAAATTGTTTCCATTACAATTGATCGTAATGTTTTTCGCATTCATGGAAGTGTTATATAAACGATAGATTGGATATGCTGTTTCATAATAATTCGCAAGTTCTACCTTTTTTCCACTTACAATATCGTACGGCCTTGAATACTTATTTACGTATCTGTAAGGTTCACAAATAAATGTGATTGTAAATTCACTTCCTCGTCCAAAATCTCTAGAATCCATATCGAACGTTACATTTTTTACCTTCCAATAATGTTCTCTATCATCACTAGTTAACTCCAATATTCCTTTATTTCCATTGAAATATTGTTGGATTTTATAGATACGATCTAGATATTCTTTCTTGCTATTTAAAACAAAGTTGCACTTAACAGGAATTTTGCGATCTTGATATACACCTGTATGACGATACGATGTAGTACCGTCACCAAGTGTAGATGTTTCTACAATTTCTTCTGCCATAGGAATAACAGGACGTTCGCTTACCTTTAATAAATACATAATATTTTGCGTATAACGCAGTTTATTCTCAGGTGTAAATCTAAAATGATACATTTTATGAACCTCCATTTCCCCATGATTTCAACATATCTCGAATTGATATAATTTCTTGAACCGTATCTGTAACAACATTTCCATCCAATTGCATAGGTTGTAGATTGATTGTTAGATCACAATTTCCAATCGCATTAATCATTTGATCCAATCTATTTGTGATTGCACTCAAATTTATATTACCTACGCTTCCAACGCTTCGTGATGTAGTTCCACCCATAATAGCTGTTGTAGCATTCGCAACAGATGCATACGGACTGATATCAGAATATGTAGCAATCTTATCTGCATCCATTGGCATAATATCCGTGTCAACTACAGGTTTATCCGCATTAAACAAAGATTGTGGAAAATATTTTTTATTGTTGTCACCTTCAACAACTCTTGTCTTTTTTATAGTTGTATGTGTAACCGTGATAGGATGACTGTCTGCATAACTTTGAGCTTTATTAATATTTGATTTAATATCTGAATAAGCTTTCGCAGAACTTGTAACCATACCGTCCAAGTGAGGTTGCAAAGATTTTTCCATCTTTCCACCCATTTTTCCAACGGCCGATGATATTGTACCATCATTCGCAAATACATCCGCAATACCGGTAACCGAATTCTGAGATTCTTTTTTCATCTGTTCTCCGGCTTTTTTAATTTTAGGATCTGTATCTGACATCATCTTTGTTACTGCATCACTTACAGACATTTGTCCATTCGCAACTGCTGTTGCAACATCTGTAGGAATTTGTTCTCCACTCATTCCAGCAGATTTTACTGCGTTTGCTAAAGTGATTAAATTGTTCATTGCGTTAGTAGCTTCTGAAATACTTCCACAATTCGCCAGGATTCCGTTTGCTACACTCATAGGAATAGAGCCACCAATCGTACCGGCTTCATCAACAAGTTGATTCATATTCATTAAAGTAGCCATATAGTTGGCTGCTTCTACCGCATTTGCAGTACCGTTTGTAATTCCTTCTTGAATACCAAGTGGAATTTGAATACCTGATTGCGCTGCCTGTGCTGCAATATCAGTCAATTGTGCCTTCATGGTTGTTCCCATCTGTTCAAACGACTGTGTTTCTAAGTAGTTAGATTGAAGAATGGATTGTGTCTGAGTTTCGTGCAATTTCGTATAAGAGTCTGCTAAATCCGTACATAATGTAGAAATTGATTCCCTCAATGCACTCGATTGATTCATGTAATCTTGCATCGAAATATGGCCTGCTGCATATTCTGCACTTAATTTTCTTAATGAATCCGTTGTACTATTTATACTTTCCGTAAGCTCTGCATTCTTTAATTCTGCTTTCAATTGAGCAGCAGCATTTTTCTTTGCGATACTTGCAAGTGCTTCTTGTTTTGCTTCTTCTTGAATCTGAGTGATTCTTTCTTTGATTGCATCAATACTTTTATAGTTCGCATCCTCATTAAGATTTAGTTTTCCAGTATTTTCATCAATCTCTACTCCCAAATCAGGATAAAGTTGATTTAACTCCCTAACTGCTTCTGCTAGCATAGTCTTTTGTGTAGCATTTAAAGATTCTTTTGCGTTAAGATCTTCAATTGTTTTCATCAAATGACTTGCGGTTTTGTTGTTTTGCATATATTGAGTTACAATTTCACCCATGCTTGTCTTAGTTTTAGACATTGACTTTGCATACTGCTCATAACCATCAATAACTTTTAATGTAACTGCATAATCTGTATCTTTATATGCAAGCTCTTTATTTGCGGTTTCCATCGCTTCCTTGCGTTTTTTATCGGCCCAAACAACAGCACCTGCGAAAGCACCAAGTGCAACTGTAACAGCCGTGATTGCTGGATGAGTTAACACAAAACCTTTTCCCAACGAAACGATAGAAGTACTTGCTAAATCTCCCGCTTTTGCAGCATCTCCAAATCCATCAGCTACCTTTTGTAAACCTGGATGTGCTTTAGTAAAGAATTTTACAGCACTTTGCGTTGCACCAGCTACTTTACTTACACCTTTTGCGGTTGGATAAGCGGCTGCCGTCAACAATAACATCTTTGAGATTGTCTGTTGCGTTCCTTCATCTAAATTAGAGAATGCGTTAGCTGCCTTTTTCACTATCTTTAATAGATCTGTTAAAGTAGGTGTAAATGCCTGACCTAATTCATTACCCGCTTGTTTAATAGCTTCCCATGTTTGAGATAATTGAGATTTCAATGTCGCATAACGCTTTTCTGCTTCGTTTGCCATGGCCGTATTGTCATTCCAGGCATTTTTAGAAACATTTAATGCACTAGCCAATACTTCCGAACTTTGTGCCAAAGCGCCCATTGACTGTGCTTGTCGTACTTCCTTAATGCCTAATTCATCCAATGTTTTTGTAACATCAGCCGATTTTCCAATACCTTCTACAAACTTTAAGAATGTTCCCGCTGCATCTTCTCCCCAAGCCTTTTGAAATTGTTGAGAAGTCATACCAGACACTTCTGCAAACTTTTGCAGGTTCTTATCTCCTGTAGAAACAGATAGATCAATTGTCTTTAACATTTTAGAGACAGAACTACCACCAGCAGCGGCTTCAATACCTAATGAAGATAATGCGGTTGATAATCCTAATACTTGGTTAGAGTTAAAGCCTACCATCTTACCTGCAACACCTAATCTAGTAGCCATATCCATAATATCCGATTCAGTAGTAGAAAATTTATTTCCTAAGTCTACGATTGTAGAACCTAAACGAGAATAATATGTATTCGTCTTTTTAGACTGTGAAACCATTACGTTTGAGAATTTGGCAATACTTTGTGCTGCTTCTTCACCAACAAGATTTGTAGTATCACCCAATTCTGTAATAGTTTTAGTAAATCCAACAATAGAATCTGTAGGGATCCCCATTTGTCCTGCAAGTTCTGCATAATGTGCAATATCTTGATATGTACTAGATGTTGTCTGTGCTAAATTCTTTAATCCATCATCAATTTTAGACAACTGTTGAGGTGTTCCATCAACTGTTTTTGTAACACCTGTCCACGCATCTTCAAATTCAATGGCCGTCTTTGTAGCGGCTGCAATACCTGCAAAAGATAGCATAGACAATGGTTTTACAGTGTTTGCAAACTGTTCTGATTTTGAGCTTACTTTTCCTAACGTGTCATACAATCTTAACAAAGTTTCATTCGTTGAAATAAATGATTTTGACATACCTGCCAATTCATTCTTAAGCCCTAAAGCACCTGCTTTTAAGCCTAGATATGTACGTTGAGAATCTTCATACGTACTACCTAAATCAACCAACACTTTCTTTTGTTCAGCAATGCCTGTGGTGCAATCATCCATTGCTTCTTTTAATGTGACATTTCGTGAAGCTAATCTTTGGATAGCATTTTCGCCTTGTTCCGCCGAACGTGTACCATTTGATATTGCTTCTTTCCATGCACTTATTTGTTTGTTGTTGTCTGCATATTCTTTATTCAAAGAATTAAATGTATGATTATAATTATCAATAGACTTTGAAGCAGCATCAACAGCACTTGCCCACTGTTTCTGTGTCTTTGGATAATTCATCAGTTTCTTGTTATAGACTTCCAATTGCTTAGTTGTGCTTTTGATTTTATCTTGTAACAAGTTCTGATATGTCGCAAAGGACTGAAAATCTCCTTCGTTGAATTTCATAGAAGATTTCAGTTTCGACATTGTTTTATCTAATCCTGCTGTTTCGGATTTTATTTTATTAATTGCTTTTTGAAAGCCAGTAGTATCTCCATCAATTTTTACGGAGATACCTCTTACTTGACTGTAACCTGACAATTTTAGTACCTCCTAAAATCTGTCAAAGTCGCTTTGGATTGCTTTACGAATGCGAATTTTGTTTTTTGAATTATTTACTTTGGACTGCATATTTCCACGTGCAATAATCAAATCAAACAATCTTCCTATGCCCATATCCTCTATTTCATCTATTTTTAATCCTAAATTTAATCCACCTAATACTAAATCAGTGTAGCTTACGCTTCTTTTTTTTTATCATCTGAAATCACTTCATCGGATTCATCTTGTACCGTTGCTTTATTCGCATTGATAATTTGTTCTAGAATAACAACTCCGCTCATTACATAGGTTTGATAATCTTCAATTTCATCAACAAAATCTTGGAACGCTTTTGTTTCTTTTCCATGATATGTGTCATACGTCTTGATACATACCCAAACTAATCTTTCAAAAAATAAAGATCCGTTTGATTGCAATAAAACGAAATAAGGATCTCGATCAGGGTTTCCTTCACGCACATTTCTTTCGATAGCTTCACCAAATTTGATTTGCACTTCCTGAATATCCACTAACAAATCTCTGTTGAAACAATCTCTATAAATACTGGCTGTTTTGCCTTTATACAATAAATTATATTTTTTACCATCAATACTTAATGTCTGTTCCATATAACCTCACAAAGAGGGGGTTGCCCCTCTTATAATGTGCTCACTTCCTTTCCATCATCACTTTGTACAACTACTGGTGTACCGGCTTCCTGGCTCCTTCCAATAGATTTTGGAGTAGGTAATTTTGGTGCAGTTGTAAAGAAACCCTCATAATTTGTGTCACCTTTACGACATTTTGACCTTACCCATTGATGATCACCTTGTTCTACAGGGACTACTGTAATATCCATTGATGTTGTTTTTGGATCAGTGCTTTCTTCTTTCGTTTCACCCTCTATATTTGGTCGAGCAAATACAACCTTATATAAGAGATATTTTGTAGCACTTACATCACCTTCAAATTGGAACATAAGCCCAACGTTGTTAGGTAATACGTTTGCATCTTCTGCTAAGTTACCTTCTTCAGTTATCACCGTATTGAAAATCATTTTATCAATTTCTTCGGGAATTTCAGACATTTCCAAACTTCCTGAATATCCATTATTTGTATTCGTTGTGAAATACGCAGTGTTATCTGCATAATATGTATTTGTTTCTCCTTCTGGATCTAGAGTTAATGATTTAGCACCTTTCCATGCAGTAGGCGTACCATATGTAATTGATTCTGCACTTTCTGTAATAGAACATACATGTACATTTTTTAGACCGAATCGTACTTTGTTTTTTTCTGCCATAGTTTTTATCCTTTCAAATATTTTTCGATTAAACTTGGCAGTTCCTTGATTGCGTTTGTTTCTCCATCCTTCCAGTGCTTAAATGCACGTGTACGTCTAGGAGAATTCCATAAATTATGTCCGTTTTCTAGTAAATGAGTTAATGAGTATTCATGGCCACTCGCATAAATAACACCGCGTGTATGAGCTAATTCACGTTCTATCTTATATGTTATAGATCTTTTATATTTGCCCTTTCTGCGTGTGTTTCTATCTTCTACATTGGCCTTAGCTTTAACAATGTCTTTAGAATCTTTTGTAGTTTCTTCTACTGCTCTATCAATCTGCTCCAAAGAATGCTCTTTATATTCTTGAATAATCTTTCTGATTTCAAGCCCAAGCTGCGACATATCGCAATATACATCATTGACGGCCAACTAATGTCACCGTCCATTCTGTACAGTGTACTTTTTGAGTTGTTATATCTTCATCTGTGATAGTTTGGTATGGTATTTCTAATTCATCAAACATGTCTTCAATTTTAGCTTCTAATTCAAAATCTTTTTGATCAGTCACTAATCTATATATGTAAGTTCCAATCTTACAATACGTTCTATTGTCTGCAAAGTAATTATTTGTATAATCCAATGCATAATTCCCATAGGGGGTATGGGGTTTTGATTTGAAACTTCCGTATACAAACTGTCCTTCACCTAAAAGTTCAGTGAATTTAGCTACAATCTGTTGTCTTACTGTTTCCATTCTCCAGCATCCTGTTGAACATATAGTTCAATCGTATCTCCGGATGGGAATGTACGATAAACCGCATACTTTTTGTCGTTGTATTTCACTGTTGTCTCACCATTGTAATCAATAGTAGGAATAACAAGCTTATACGCTAGCTGTATGCCTGCCTGATAGGCTTCATTAAATTCTTTTGAATAAATTCCACCAACTCGGCAAAATACTTCCTTCTCCGTTTCGTTAACATGTTCCACACCATCTGCATCCACATATCTTTCTTTTTCAATCAGATATGCCACATCGTAGTAAAGATTATTCTCACGAGTATATTCATATGCCATACTATGTCACCTTCTTATGGGATTTATCTGTCATAAGAATCTGACGTAAATCCTCATATGTTTTAGCCATTGATTCTTTATATGAAGCATCCGTTGTACCAAATTTTGACTTTACATATGTTATTACCGCTACTACAATTTCATCTTCTAAATCATCTTCATCAAATAAGATATTTAATCTATCCAAATCATATAAACATGCATTGATATATGTTTTAATTTCATCATCATATGCACGTGATTTTGCTCTTGTAGCAGCAGTTCTAACACGTTCTAGAAGGCTTTCAGAAATATTGAACGCCATTATCTATCACCTAAGCTTTCTTCGCACTGCTTTTTCGAGTAGTTTTCTTAGGCTCATCATCTAATAAAATAGGTTCTTCATCATTTACAACAGGTTCATCCTCATTTAATGATTGTGTTCCTGTTTGGCTTTCACCTTTTGTAACATCTCCATTGCTTAAGCTACTTTTTTTTTTAACAAGAAGATGTATTGAGGATCTAATACTTTACCATCATTGATAACCAATGCTTGAGTTACTTCCTCATTCTTTTCATAATCCCAGTACTTCTTCACACCAAACTGCATATTTGAGTTGATCGCATAGGCTTCTTTTCCAACCCAATACATTCCGAAATAGTCACCGTTTTGTGCTTCATCAAAATCTTTGAATGTATCATTTTCAACGAAATTAACTGTTCTAGCTTTGAATGTTGCACGTTCTGCACCATCAATAGGATTATATGTTTCTGCATAAACAGGACGATTATTATCGTCGGCCAACGTTTTAATGTTTGCTTCATATGTAGCAGGAGTCATAACAAACTCTGGTTTTAATTTACGCATTGACAATGGAATCTTCGCAAAGAATTTTGTTTGCCATGATTTCCAATCTTTCATTTCTGCTTCCGTAAATTCAATAATGTGATCGGCTTTAATACGTCCTCCACTTACTTTATTAGCTTCTGTTAAAATACCTTCACATTCATTATTTGCAGAGTTACCTGTTAAAATTTCACGATCCATAGCTTCCAAATAAGCTTCTACAATAACTTCTGCTAATTTAGTTTCAAATGCATTTACAGTTAATACAGTTTGTAGTAATGTACGTGCTAAACGAATTTCACCAATCAAATATCCAAATTGTACAAATTCTGTAACAGAACCTGCTTTTTGACGATCAGATACTGTTGTTTCTGTAATACGTTTGAATGTAGCTTTGAATGAACCGATAGGATATTTAACACCACCACGGAAATTTGTATGTAATACTGCATTGTATAAGTAACCACGTGATTTACTTAATTCAGTCATTACTTTCTGAACAATTGTTTCAGGAATTAAAATACCTAAATCAGATGCCACACCTGCTTCTGCGCTACGTTGTCTTAAGATTTCTGACTGTTTTCCTTTTTGAACGAATTCCATGAATGCACTACGATACTCCATATCGTCTTCCATTCCTTTTTTACGTTCTGGCATTTGTGGATGTGCTTTATTACGAGCTTGTTCCTGTTGTGTAATAAAAGTTTCATCTTCATCTTCAATAGATTTTGCCATAGTGTCTAAGAACGCATTACGTTGTGCAACCTGGCCTTTTAATTCTTTGTCACGTTTTTGCAAGATATCAAATTCTGCCTGTAACATTTCCAAGTTTGTATTAGGATCGTTTTTGTTGACCTCATCTTGAATTTCTTTAAATCTTTTTTGAATCTGTTCGTGATTCATTGCATTGAATGCTGCTAGTTGTTGCTCTGTAAACATTAATTAATAGCCTCCTTAATCTGCAACAACAAACTCAGTCTTTCTCGTTTCTTTTCATTTTCTTTTTTAACCCGGTCTTCATCCATTAAAGACTTTGCCCTTGCTTCAATAGATGTTTGATCATTTGCAGGAATTGAGACTGCCGAAACATCATAAATTTTTGATACTTTACGTGTTGTCCACATCTTTTTATCTCTATCATATGATTCCTCATCCACCATGTATCGCCATGACATCTGAGTAACCATTCCTGCCTGAATACTGTCGTACAAACGTTTTGCAGCTTCTGTTCTTCCTAAATCTGCTGCAACAAACAATCCGTGTTCATCTACTTCAACAATAAGTGAACCATTGCTTGTACGTGCATATACCATTCCTCCATGATCAAATTGGAAGATGATATCACTCATATCAGCGTTGTCCAAACTTGAACGCTCAATCAACTCATATACATCATTACCTTCATAATCTCGATAAAGAACATAAGGTTCAAATGTTGTAGCATATCCTTCAACATAGTATTGAGTATCAATCCGTTTGTTTTCCGTCACCGGGTTCATCTGGAACGGGATCGAGCGCATTTGGATTTTGCTGTGGTTCGGTTTCGCCATTGTAACTAATTCCTCCTTGATTTGATTTAGTTACCTGGATGTATTCACCTCGAATAAAACGTTTCTTACCTTCATCATTTGGTAAAGGCGCTTTGTTCATAATGTTCAATGCCCCATCTGTATCAATCATTCCACGGTCAAACATTTGAGTCGCAACATTCAATTTTGTTTGTGTCGAATCATACTGTAAACGATCGCTTGTTAGAATGATTTCACTACCATTCATAATCTGATTTACGGAATATAACATTCCACTCAACACTTCTCCAACTTCAATAAAGAAAGGTTCGATAATTGATTCATAAAATGCATTCCATTCATCAGGTTTATATTTATTTTGTAAAATAGCTTCACTAATTCCAAAATAGCTGTATACACTATTTTCAATTGCTTGCTTCTGCTTGGCATCCACTAATAGTGGTTTACTTTCAATTGGTTTTACTTCATCAAAACGAGTATCAACAAGGAATACACCTGTTTCATTTTCGTTCAGGTTATTTCTTAAGATCATGTTCTGTTGTTCCTTGTAATCCTCATCATCATCAATCGGTGTTGAAATTCTAGCCAAGAATCGAACAATAGAACTCGACTTAATCGCATTGATTGCTCCTTCTTCCTGAGCAAGCATCAATTTAGCTGTTGTATCAAATGCATCATTCGTATCACCAAAGTAATCATTTTTATACTGCATTTGTCTTAAATGCCCTACTTTGCTGTATTCAATCAATTTTGTTTCGCCATAGATGAAATTAAAATAAATATAAACTACACCATTGATTTCTTTTAACTGACACTGACTTGGTACTGCGGGCCATAATCCTTTTATATAGCCGTACTCATCTTCAATTGGAATAATGAAAGCATTGTTTTCTGCAAAATAGATAGTTGCCAATCTTTTGTAAAATTGACTAGCTGTCATATAAGGATTTGGCTTTTTCTTAACCAAATAGTTATATATCTTAGCCTTGTAGTCTTTGTTTGTCAGTTCAGGTGAAGCCTTCCCACATGACGTGGCAATTCGATTGATACATGCTCTGCATAGTCCAATCTCATATATTCCACCATCATATGATGAATACACTGGTGAATATCCACCTAAGCTTGCAAACATAGAGTGTAATTGATTTTGTTTAGGTGCTGGCTTATTTAGTCCTAACAGACTTCCTAGCAAACCAAATCTTTTTCTTCTGCTTTTAGCCACTAATTCACCTTCCTTTTCTTGTTTTCAAGGCGGTATTTAAATGTATCCCACCATTTTTGTCTTACTGTATATGCATCAATAACAGATGCATATCCATCAATATGTTTTCTTGGATCAGTTTTAATCATGCGGACACGATTGTCCTCCGCAACTTTCTTTAATGCCACACTAGACATATGTGCTTGTAACAATCCATTTGTTCCTGTATGAACAAATCCATCTCTTACGTATCCTGTAAATTCATTAATAACCGGTGTAAGGTTAGTACCCTGAATGACATCATCCATCTTGTATCCATATTTCTTCATATCATCCACAAGATACTGAGCCGAATAACGGTCATATCCAACGACCACGCAATAAATCTTGTATTTCTTGCGTAGCATTTCAAACCATTCCGTAACATCTTCATACCGTACAAAGTTTTCCCCACTTGGACTTAAATATCCCAATTGAATAAATCTTGTATATGGTATTTTGTCTCTTTCTTCTAGCTCCTTGATTTTTAATGTTGGAAGCCAAAAATGAGTAAATATGTAGTCCTGCTCTTGAATTCGTATAACTACAGATGCGGCTGTTAAATCGGTTGTTTGTGACAAGTCAATTCCACCAACTGCATATGTATGTGCAAAATCTTCAAATCTAAGTTCTTCACCTTTAACTTTGTTAATATCTTCTGCACTAAATAATGCTTCTGTTGAATTCTGTTTGATATTCGCATATTTTGTTATGAATTCAGCCTTATATGTCGGTGAGCTATGTGCTTTTAAAATTTCATTCTGCAAATATTCATAAGAAACCGATATTCCAAGGTTTGGCATTGCTTTTCTTAATTCAATAGGATCATCCCATTTTTGAATATCATCAATCATATAAAAGAAAGGCAACATTTGTTTTTCATCAGACGTACCAAGTAAAACAGATGTTCCACGAACAAATAATTCATCATATAATCCTTCATCAATATAGTTTGCGGTACTTACAGGAATATAAAGTGGATCAGGTCTTGCACCACCTGCCGACAACATAACGTTGTACATTTTCATACCCGCTTCACCTTCCCAGGCTGCAAACTCATCAAAGATTGTCAAATATGGGTTGAATCCATCTGACTTCTTAGATGCAAAGGCAATTGGCTCCCATCGACAATTGTTCTGTTTCATGTAGATATCTGTTCTACGTTTTTTCACTCTTTGACTCAACGCTTTAGAGTGTTCCATCATTTGATACAGAACATTGTAAATGATCTGCGCTTGTTTTAACTTTGGCGCTATATTGTATATCTGCATACCTGCTTCATCAGAAGTGAATCCAACATCAAGTTCAATACCTGCACAAAGAAATGATTTTCCTTGTTTTCGGCCCATAACCGTAGGTATTTCACGAAACTGCCTTTTTCCATTCTTATCAACAAGCCCGAATATGCACGCAATATAGTATTTTTGCCAAGGCTCAAGCTTCACTTTTGTTGTTTTTCCTTCTACGTGATGACAAAACGTTTCAATAAACGCTATATGCATTTCCGCTTTTTTCTCATCATAGAAGAAATCTCCATTTGCTAAACCTCTTTCAACATATTGAAGATTAAGCTTTATCCACTTACCGACTACATCTTCACCCGATTTAATACGTTCTTTATAAATGTCTAGATATTTCATTTAAATCTGCTCATGAACTCATCCAATTCATCACCTTTTTTTCCGGATACTTCTGTTGTTTTTGAAAGTGAAGTAGGTGACAAGCCAAGTTCTTTGCAGTACTTCATGATCTGATCACGTAATTGAACGGTAATAATGTAGTATGGTGAGCGCGATAAATTCGTTGCACCGCCCTTGTTCGTATATTCAACAACCATCTGTAGTGATTTGTAGCCATTTGCTTTACTTGAATCTCTCCATTGCTTCATTGTTGAATCATATTGGGCCAAGGCATCTGCAAGTGAATCAACCGCAACCGAATATTCAGGAGAAAATGTGCCTAAATTCTCTAGTTGTGAATTGATTCTTTTTTTCCATGCTCCTTTTTGCATTCATCATCCTCCCTTCCACATCCTATAAGCATTCCGTTTTCATCAAACTCAAAAGATGGTTTACGTTTGGAATGTTCTTCAGCATGACATAAGTCACACAACGCTTCCAAATTGGAATCGCCAAATAGAATGTGTACATCTCTATAGTTGTCCTGGTCAATGTGTGTTTTGTGATGCACACAAGTCGACCTGGTATAGATACCTTTTTTCAAACATCTTTCACAAAGTGGATGTGCCTTCCTATACGCTTTGCTTTTCTTTTCCCAAGCCTTGCTTGAGTAAAATTTTCTAGCATAATTTCTAGCACCTGTTTTTGTTGCTTCTGAACCATAATATTTTTTCATATCGCTACATTCAAAGTTTTGACCATAACTACAGTTAACAGATTTAAAGGACGACAAAAACTAACAGTAAACACTTTGAATGCAGTGATATGAAAAAGACCCATGTTTCCACAGGTCTTTTTCAACGGGCACTAAAATGAAACAATCCAAGAACTACCTTGTTTGTTCTAGAAGATGTTTTCCAATCTTCACGACTACAGAATATCACGGTTTTTCTTTGTACACTGTACAAAATGAAGAAATTCAGATTTTACCCCCTTGTCGCACACCCATGACCCGGTTTTTTTGAACTCCCCACGCCGTTCCCCAAAGTGCAAAAAACTTTTTGAAAGATAGGGGCGGTCTATGCTGATCTGACCCATGCTATGGCGCTTTCAGGGTTAAAAATCAAACCTATGCAGCTATCACAACGCCGCCACGTTCACGGCTTCAGTCATATGACATTTATATATTTGTTATTGTGTTGAAAGATGTTTCAACATGCATTGTTGAAAGCGTTGTTTCATAACATGGCCATGACTACATTAATAGAACACACGCGCACGTTCTTATATATGCAATAAGTCTTGCATCACTCCAATATATTGGATTATATATATCAACTCCATACACTCCAACACGTCCATTGTCTTCCTGGAACTGAAGCAAACCCCCACAAAAAAAAGGACGTTCACAACGTCCATACATGTATATATTACTAGTCTGTTAACTATATGTTATAAGACTAGAACCGAACACGCTTAAAAGCCTTTTAAATAGGCACTTGCGTGCATGTTTGAAAAGATAAAAGCTTTTTGAAAAAATGAGCACTAAAAAAAATAAGTTTAGGAGGTGTAAACATAGAAGAAAAAAGACACGCTCAATTTTGCGTGTCTAGTCTTTGTTTTCTTGTATATCATTTATATTTAATTCAATTATTTTTTCTTTTGTTGTCTTGTCAATTATATTTATTTCCAAGCCCATCCAATCGCATAACTTTATAAACTCACCTAAATTCATTCTATCGTTTGAAATCGTGTTACTTAATGATTGACGCGTACGGTTTATATGTTTTGCGTATTCTATTTGTGTTTTGTTTCGCATCGTGAACAACGCTTTTATTTTCTCTTTTAACATTTTTTGCCGTCCTTTCTTTATGTGTATATTATCATATTTACTTTGTAAATTCAAACTACAACGTTGTAAATAAAAAATATTACATTCTATTATTGACAATGTAATATTTATGATGTACATTGTAAATGTCTTAAGAGACAAGCCACACGAAAGGAGGTGCAAACGTGGCAAAGTATAAACGTAGCAAACCGATGAAACGTCGCGATAGAAAAAAGCGCGAAAAAAAAGAGCGCATGATTTCGTACCTATCCAAAACGTTCGAAATTATATACACGCTCTTAATCGGTGAAGCCCTCAAGCTTCTTGCTAAATATCTAAGTGACTTATTTTAGTCACTTAGGTACTTATATTATACCACGTTTTAAAATATGGAACTACTAAAAATAGCGTTATTACTATCGTTAGCATTTAATGCATATCTTTTAAAAAAAATAATTGAAAAGTAAGGAGGTAAAGATTATGTGTGAAATGAAAGCTTATATTACAAATTTAGGAAAATATAACGAGGGTGAATTGGTTGGAAAGTGGATCAGTTTCCCAATCGATGAGGACGATTTTCAAGATGAACTTGAAAGCATTGGAGTGAAAGAAAACACAATGTATGAAGAGTGGTTTATAACTGATTATTATTGTTCATTGTTCGATATGTATGATGCATTCGGTGAATATCCAAGTATTGACGATATTAACGAAGTGGCTGAAGCATTAGAAGATAATGAAAGTGTATTCACTGCTTTATTGGAAGTATGCAGCTATGAGGACGCTTTAAAATACTTAAAAAGTGAAAATTATACTTTTTATCAGGGTATGACGTTGGAAGATGTAGCGCATGAATTAATTGAAGAATGTTACAACCTCCCAGAAATTGCACAAAAATATTTTGACTATGAAGCGTTTGCGTGTGATCTTGAGTATGATGGATATACTGAAACTTCAAACGGAGTTATTTGTTTATGGTAACCCGCAAAGATCTTGACAAGATGAGCGCCTTCAAGGTGCTCATACTTGCATTTTTAAAATTATATTTAGCAGCGTGCACATCTACATTGATCATGGGTATAATATTGGGCCTTTTAAATATCATACTCCCATTTATTTATTAATTGCAGGAGGTTAAACAATGGAACTTTTAGAAATTAAATTATTGCATAAATATGCAAGAATAAGATCATATATGAATGATCTTATTTCTGGTAATTTTGTTATATATGATTTTCTTTATGAATGTCTTGCGGATCATATTAAATCATTTATTTATGATCTTGCTTATATCGAAAATGAAAAAGTTATACGCGTTTATTATGATCAACTTTTAGTTGATTCTAAACAAGTAAGCAAAGAACTTTATACACTTGTTATAACTATTTTTGAAGATAATGAATGGAGGTTTTAAAAATGAATAATAAAGAATATATTGAGTTTACAGAAAAAAAACTAGATCGACTAAATGGATCTAGCTGCAAGCCTTACACAATTACAAAACATTTAAACGGTTTATATGATCTTAACTATGGTTTAGATACCATTGCTTGGATGCTTGAACCGCGCGAGCTTTGGCTACTTGTAAACACATTATATACATTGGATATTTTAGGAGGGCTAAAAAATGACAATGTGGAAGCGTGAACGAAACCATTTTAATTATTATGTTACAAACGAAAGAAAACAACCACACATTTACGTTGAAGCGTTAGGAACTCCAAGCGCTTCAACTGAAAAAGTTTTAAAAGATCATGGTTTTAAATTTGATCATAATAAATGTATGTATGCAGCAGCTCAAACAAATGACTTGAGGTTGTTCGTGGCGCATGATCTTGACAAGCTTTTCAACTATGATATTCAAATATATTTCAATACTGAAGCTAAAAAAGAACTTTTCGCGCCTGATATCCAAGAAATAAAAGATATCTGTTATTATTTCAAAATTTATAAATGCTATGTTGATATTTTAAATAAGGATCTTTTTAAGATCTGTAAGCCTGGATCAAAAAGCTTGCTAGCAACTTATAATACCAGCTTTAAAACTATAGATGTTTTTAATAGAAACAAGCTTATAGAAAGCTATGTGTATAATAATGGTAAAATCGAGAAAATGATCGTAGAAAAAGCTGCACCAAAAAAGAAGAAAGCAGCAACTACAGAAACAGAACAACAAAAAATCAATAAAATGTTAGAAGAGTTTGAGTTTCCATTTTAGGGGGTAAAAATATATGGGATATATTGGAAATAAAATGAGCGTGCGCGCTTATGAAGCTTATGAAAGTGGTGAAAAGCCACTTTCAAAATGGACTAAAAACGATATTATAGAATGCGTTTTAAATGTTAGAAATGACTTTCAAGAAAAAGAATTAAAAATTTATAGCAAAGAAGTTTTAAAAGCTTTTCTAATCTGTAGCTCTTGGCATCATACGGGATCATATTTCAATGAAACTAATTTCTATAGTTTAGATCTTGATTTTATTGAACTATCAAAAATTGAAATAATCCAGGTACTTGAAAAGAAGAAAAAAGATCTTGAAAAAGAGAAAGAAGAAAAAAAGATTTTAAAACTTCAAAAATGCAAATTTAAATATATTGAATGGGCCGGAACTCGAAAACATCCAAAAGCAATAGAAAAAGAATCATACGGCATCATAAAAGGATCATGGATATACTACAAAGACGGCAAAAAGTCATTAAATGGTAAATATGTTCATGTGGTTGAAATGCTTGAACGTGCACCGCGCGGAACTGCTGCACTATTTAAACAAATTGAAAAGGACTTGTGAAAGTCCTTTTTTTAATGTCTTCTCATTTCTTTTTGAATCAGCTTTTTTTTGACTGGATTCGATGCGAAAAAGTTCATGAAAAGTTTTGTTTTAAACTCGTATTCTTTTTGATCCATTTCTTTTATATCCAAAACTCTTTTAAATATCACTATCGCAATAAAGTTTGCAAACAAGTTTGCATCTTTTTCTATTTCCTGATTCTCATAGTGTTTGCTGCTTGAATCCTTATAACTTTCAAGTTCATTTTTCCATATAGAAACGCTTCTTTCATCCATAGAAAATACTTTTTGATTCTTCTTATATACACATGCATATTGATATAAATGTCTAATTTCATGAGCTAGATATATATAAACTAGACTTCTATCTTTGCATAAATCCAAGTTCACACAAATTACATTTTCTTTAGGGTATGATGTACATATGCTGGTATCTTTCACTTGAAAAAGTTCTTTATTGATTGGCTTATTTTTAAGATCATAAAACTTTTCATTTTCTTTAAAGTAAACTTTTGGAATCTTTATATTTAATAGTGTGCATAGAAAACTTACATAATCATTCATGCATCCATTATATCTGAAAAACTTTATTTTGAAAAACTTATTTATCTAGGATCAAAAAAACTTTTTCAAGTTGTTCTTGAGACGTTGGAAAAAACTTTTGAGATTCTTTTTCATACTTGCATAGAATCGAACCGTCAAAAAACTTTTCCAGCAACTGAGAAAACTTTTCTTTCTTCACATAATAAACATAATTCACAGGCACATCTTCATCATCATGCGCATTGTATTCAAAAACTTTTTCAACAAACTTAGAACAAATAACACCAATCTGTACATTATCATACTTTACAAAAACTTCTTTGTAAGAAAACTTATTTGTATCCATTTCATCACTCCTAAAAAACTTTCTACACATCAACTAATGTTATCATAAACTTTTTATAATCTTCATCTGACTTTAGATAAATCTTATTGCAACCATTCATTACGTCTTCATAGTTTAAGCAATCAATTTCATTATCTAAAAACTTTCTATATAAACTTTTGAATTGCGGTTCACAAATATAATGTTTAATAACGAGTATACCATTCTTATCATAATTACACCTATAAAACTTTTCATCTGCCATATAAACACATACAACACGATCTCCGTATTGTACAAATAAACTTTGTGTATTATTGATCATAAACAGCTTATTAAGCTCCTCACCTATATTTATATGTTTTTCCCATAAAAACTTTGGTAATTTGTATTTCATTTTCTTTTCTCCTAAAAACTTTTATAAAAAACTTTTCATAATACCGTTCCTATTTATCTGCAATCGTTTCTACATAACAATTATAATAAATATATCTTTTTCCATCATAGTCAAATTTTACATATCCACCATCCTTTGCTTCAATATCAATTCTTCCCTCATAGCTTGCTAAAACTTTTCCATCTGCTGTATACACATTGATTATTCTATCCAATCCACCATTCAAATCAGATTTTACATCAGTACCAAAGCGATCCATAGATGCACATCCAAATAAGGAAACGCCAATCATTCCAACCATTAATAATTTGTATAATTTATTCATTTTATTCCTCTTTTCTTTGACAATCCTATAAAGCACACATTTATTCAAATTCAATATATCTTGTATCTTTCACTTTCCCACATTTCAAACACACAAGATACTGAGTCTCACCGCTGATACAATGAAACATCTCATTCTTTACACACCAAGTAAATTCATGCTTACAGAATAATCTTTTAAAAAACCATTTAATTTTGTTTATCATCTGAACTTCTTTCTATGTCCGATAACTATATATTATCAGACTAACTACAAACCTTTTAAAAGCCTAGTAAATAGGCTACTTTGTAACACTTTTCTAAAATAAAAACTTTGTGAAATTTTCAACCACGTTTTTATGCAATTAATAACACCTTGTTATTGGAATTAAAGTAGTTATTCTTCCATTGTATACAGGTATAAAAGTAGTGCTGCAATGTGATGATGTATTAGACGATGTATTATTTGAGTCATCAGAAACAACAGCTGCACACAACACAATTAAAACAATTGTAGTAATAAGCGTACCAAACAATATTATTTCACAGATATAATCTCCAATCCATTCACCTATTCTTTTTAACATATCAATCATTTGCTTAAATCTCCCATGACGAGCTTTTTAAGCTCTTTTTTCATTGCGTAATACATTTTCATTCTGCTACAGTACTTTTCTCCTGAAAGCTTCTCAAACGACTCTCCATCGATATAATGACGTTTCATATATAAACGAACATCATCATTTGGAATAAGATCAATAATTGTTTCAACTTCTCTCATCTTTCCTAAGATAAGATTCTTGTCATCTTCAAGCACTTTTTCTTTTGAAATAAACTTTACAAGAACATCATTTGTAATGTCCTTATTTTTCTTTGAATCCAACCTTTGTTCAAATGATGGTGACTTTGGATCTGAAAATTCTTTTTTGCGAACCTCCAAATCCTTCAAAATTCCATCTAACGATTTAAACTTTCTTTCATAGATCTTGAACATTTCAAGTTTTTTAATCAGTGTATCCACCTGAACATCTACATATTCTTCATAATCCGTTTTACTCATTTTCTCTCCTATGCAATTTCTTCAATTTCCTCAATGCTGCATGATGGAAATTTCATATAGAACTTATACATTGCCATGCTTTTTGATTCATCCATAACTTCCATCACACAAATATTATTGTCTTTGATATATTTAATTCTGAATTTTTTTAACATCTTTTTCCTTTCTAAAATCAGTCACACTCATTATTCATCATCCTTTAAGTAATCAAACTCTTTCATTAACTCATCCTTTGTTCTTTCAAACTCTGATTCAATTTGTTTCTGTACATCAATCTTAGTTTGTTTAAACCATTTCTTTTTGAACTTAGTAACTGATTCACGATAACGTTTTTCATCACAGTCACACGACTGCCACCACTCTAAATCATGCAGCACTTTAACTAAATCTTTCATCATTTCATTTAATTGAGAATCGTACATTCTATTAACGCATTCTTCCTCAACTCTTGAATATATATAACTATAACTTCCACCGCTCATCGTCTATCCTCGCTTTTACACATAATATCAAATCTATTAACAGTCTTGTAATGGTAAATGATACACAGAAAATAGTTATTATCATATTTCCTTCCATTTACTGTACCTCCTCAAAGTCTTCATAAGAACCGCGATACATACATTTGTATGCTCGCAAGTCCTTTTTCTTTTGTTCCAATTCGTGCATTAACACTTCATTCTGATATTCTAAATTGTTGATTCTTCCAGATACAACAATCGAATACAACATCATTGCTGCAATGCTACCGAAAAAGAGTCCTGCAATAAAATAAATCATCACTCATTCTCTCCGACAAATTCAATCTGTTCTCTGTCTACGCAAAATCTAGCACCATCATTAAACTCAATGTCATATAAATATTCATTTGAGCTAACAATTCCACGTATATTTTGTTTGTGTATTACGTTTCCAATCTTACCTACATAATAACTTTTGTATTTTCTAGTACTGCTAATCAATTCATTTTCGTATTTATCAACTAAATATAATAATCTAGCTTTACGCATTAGTCGATTACCTCGCAATTTCTTAAAATCTCATTGATTGATACATTATCCGGAACATTTCTAAAAAGTCCATATTTCTTTACTTCCAGTAAAGACACATATCTATTTATTGGCTTATTTCCAAGATTTCCTTCAAACATCAGCAATATACAGTATTCATTTTGTCTTAACCTGTATAAAGGCTCCTTGTATTCTTTTCTAGGAAGCATCAATCCTGCTTGTCGTATCATTGAATAACCTCACAATTTTTTAAAACATCCTGAATCTTTGTATCGTGATCAATACATTTGAAATATCCTTTATCTTTTAACTCTATTAATTGCTTAAACTCTGAAATTTTACAACTTTCATGACAATCACGGTATGTTTGAATTATATCAAATTCAAACTGGCTCAATTTATATGGTAGCTTTTTGTATGGCTGCTTTAACCATCTAAATTTTCCTTCGATACAATCACCATTAAAGTCACATTCACTACACTGTGTGACCGAGCACTTCGTAACTCTTCCATCAATTAGAGCAAAATCACCCATGTTTAGTTTTGACAAGTATTCAAAATAATGTTCGAAATTTGTTTCTTGTTTATCTTCAAAATGCTCATTTACTAATCCGAGAAGTAAATTGAAATCTTGGATAAACATTCCTACTGCACTAATAGATCTATCAAAATTATTATACGCATTATCAATTCGATCTAACGCTAATAAGTATTCTTCCTTTGTTTTCATTAAATCCACCCTAATTCCTTACACTGTTGATTAATCGCTTTTACCAATTTACAGTCTAAGAATTCGTGCCCTAAACCATGTTGTGTTGAAATTCCAACTCCATTGGTGCAAAAGTTTACCCATGTAAATGGGTCATTCTTCTTGATATACACAGGACTTATGCATTCATCACATTTTTTGTATCCTAATTCTTCAAACATCTCCTTAGCACTTTTCATCTTTAACCACCTCACAATTATCTAAGATTTCACAAATTGGAATATTTGTACCAATGTCTTTAAAATATCCTTTTTTATACAATTCAAGCAAAGTACCGTAATTTGAAATACACTGCCGCATTCCACTATTTTTATATGCATTCAATAAATTGCATTCGCATTGTGTTAATTTGTATGTTGTTTTTTCATATGTGCTAGCTAACCATTCTTTTATCTTTTCGCTACATCCATGTCCTGTACTAAATCCGCAATTGCTACAATTAACACTACTGCATTTACAAAGCTTTCCGCCGACTAGCGCTAAAGTAAAGCCGGAATCTTCTATGATTTCATCTTTGTAATGCTCGTAATTAGTTTCTGGATGTTCTTCAAAATGCTCATTAATTAATGATGATAAAAAATCTAAGTTTACCGCAATTTGTTCTAACGCCCATTCGTCACAAATTGAAGAATAAAACGCTTCTCTAATCTTTTTTATAGCTTTTTCATATTCTTCTTTTGTTGTCATTAAATCCACCCCAATTCATTCATCTGTTGTTGAACCGCTTGTAACTCATTTGCAGTTAAACTTTTTATTTGATTTGCCATTCCACATTTCGTATACGAATCAAAATTTTTATCTTCTAAATTAAATTGAATTACGTGAGGCATAATACTTCCTTTTTTATAAACAACACAATCGCCAAAAGCACATTTTTTATACCCTAGCTTTTCAAACATTTCTCTAGCAGTCATTTATCTTCACTTCTTTCATATTCTTTAATTCCTAAAAATAATTTTTCACATTCGTCATGTGTGCATTTAACACCATTTATTCGTGTTGGATAAATCTTATCTACCCAACCACAATGACCGCAGTGTAACAAAGCCCACATACCAGCACCGTTACACAAAATTGAATAAGCAAGATTATATCTTTCTTCGTTATTCAATTTTTCCGTTCTTTTACAATTAGGGCATTTATGTGATTTTGCGATTCCTAGACTATTTATTCCTTTTATCATAAATCTACCTCACTATTAAGCCACTTTTCTTTGCATTTAAAACACATTTCTCTTGTTGGAAGTTCAGAGTTTTTATTACACAACGCTCTTTTATCTTCGCCAAAATACGGACAAGCAACATTGTAATAAACAGTTGATTCATAACTAGCACCACTATCATCGATATAATCAGGGTCGCTCAATTGATTTATTAAGTACTTTCTGTTTGTCACTCTTCTTCACTCCAATCTAGTGCCTGTCCACAGTCAGGACAATACTTTTGATTGCTAAATACTCTATTAGGTTTACCACCTAGTTTATTGAGTTCGCCTTTGCAAACAGGGCATAATCCCCATTTAACAACTGGAGTACATACATCTAATGGTTTTTTTGGAGTTGCTCTTTCAACCAATTCTTGTAATGTTTCGCATGAACTGAAATAAAAGTTTTGTAAATACTTTGCAATGGAAGTAATTCTTTTAACTTCATACTTCCACCCTATCATCTGGAGGCATATGGAATATGTCGTCATCTTGAAATGGAAACCACGATTCAATCTCATTTAGAACTGTTAAAGCTTTTCGTTCTGTAGAATATTCTCCAAGTAATGAACCACTACCCCATATTTGATTAGCACTATCAACTTCTAAATCGTGAGTTTCAGTTAAAATCCTTAAATCCTGACTTCTAATCCACATCTTAATACCCTTCTTTCAATCGTTGATAATTGATTTTGTTCTTATAACAATAACATTCATATACTTGCTCAATTGTGAAACCTAAGTATTCTGAGATTGCAATTAATACCGGAATAATTGAACTTTCAAAAATAACTAAACGAGTTAATACTTTAGACAGATTACTTTTTTTAGTTCTTAACCGTTTTAACATTCCATTCGATAGTTCTTCCTCGTTTAAATAACTTAATCGTGCTTCTTCTCCGAAATTAAAATGATTCTGATAACTTAACACGAAATGCCAAATATCAACTAATTCGCCTAACACTTTTTCTTTATCAACAGGAGCTTGCGTTTTCTTCCACCAACACCAGTTAGCTTTAAGTTCGTGAGTTAATTCTCCCACTTCATCAAGGATTGCCATTCTTAAATTCTCTTCATCAATTTCATCTAATCCGTATTCTTTCATAATTGCTTCATCTAACTTTTCCTGCATTTGAAGCATTTCTTTAATTAAATTGTATTCTTTACTTGTCATTTGTTTCTCCTTTTATTCATCTATAAAATTTATGATATACGTTAATTCTTTCATTCTTTCTACCGCTTCTTCTTTAATGAATTGCAAAGTTGCTCTCTTTGCTACTTCAAAACTTTTAAACGGATGAACAATGCTTATTGTTTCTCCAAAATACAATGTGAAATATACATAAAACAATTTTGGCTCACTCTCGTTAAGTTGGTGCTCTTCAATTGTTGCGATTGCTCTGTTTTCATTGTAGGCATCAGTCAATACAAGTCGTGTTATTTTTTGCCCGTCAAATCTATTTTTTTTCCATATTAATTTCATATTTTTCTCTTCGGCAACAACTTCAGATTTTTTATCTTTTGTTCTTTTATGTTTTACATGATCTTTTCCAGTTAATAGTCTATGTAACCAAATTGTACAAAGTGGGTAATCAACACCTTTAAAATCAAGGTACATTGATCGTAATTCTAATTCTTCAGTAAAATAACATGGATTGTATTTTTTTAACTCACCATCCACGTCAAATGCATCATATGGTTCTAAACCATTTTCTTCCATGAATTTCTCAATCACTTTTGATTCAATCATTCTATTTCCTCCAATTCCAATTCTTCACATATTTTTACGATTATAAACCCTTCTCTTGAACGCTTTTGTATTCCTCTTTTCTGTTTGGAACACATGGATCTAAATCCATTGATTGTTGTTTCTAAAAACGATGCACATTCATCTTCTGTTCCAATACAAACAGGAAGATCATCCTTGTATATTCCGTATATTTTTCGTGCCATATTTACCTTATAAAAATCGAACATCAAACATTGGCTTTTTCACTTTTCCATGACATGTGTCTAAAACTGTTTGATAACTGCATAATAAATCTTTAGCAGCTTTTCTGCATGATGGCCAAGATCTAACCAATACACCATGCTTAAATAATCCAACATTTTTTCTTTCATACCTTGAACTAGCTAAAGAACCTGTAATGCTTGCACATTTGCTTCTGTCAACAACCTCAATCGCATCTAGCTTAAGCTTATCTCCATAAACAAGAACATAATCATCTGAATTTAAATCTCTTTTTATAAAAGCTTTCGCATAAAGCCTTGCTGCATTCACTTCTTTTTTATTTATCTTTACCATCCATTTTGTTTTATGCTTATAATTCGCCAGTGTTCTCATGCCACCTCTTTTTTTTGTGTATCTCACTGTACAATCTGGAAAAGCATAATATTTTCTGCCACTTTCTGTGGTAAGAATCAAAACCGGCTCATTTGTTAAATATCTCTTATCTTTTGTTTCTTTTTCAATCAAAACACAACCTCTATAAAACGGTGCAAGTACCGAAACATAATTATTAAATGTAGATTGTTTAATTTTTAGGGTTGCCATAACTTCTAAATCTGTTACCTCACCCTTGATATCTAATGGATCATCCGGATTTTGCATCAAATAAACAACACCCTTCGTTCTTACTTTTCTAAGAACTTTATATTTTTTCTTTGCCATCAGTTCAACCTGTAATTCTTTCCAGGCTCTTTCTCGATTTCAAAGAAGAAACCATTGCACTTTTCAACAATTCGGCCAACTACCGCTTCATTTATATCAATCATTTCCTGGCTTGTTCTTTCACAAGATATGATCGTCTGCATGTTGTTGTTATAGCGATAATCAATCAAATCAAAGATTGCTTTATCATCCAACTTATTTGCACTAGATTTAAACAAATCATCTAGATACAAGATTTGAGCGTGTTTAGCACGTTCTAGAAGCGAATAATCAAAGTTGCTAATAGAATTACTCAACTCAATGTATCTGACGTACAGAACGCGTTTATTTTGTTCAAGCAACCAATTACTGATTCCTGAACATAGATGTGTTTTCCCACATCCGCTCTGTCCTAAAAACATCAACCAATTGCAAGGCATGTGTTCTGCAAAATTGTTTTTACAATCCTGGATGTAATTCACTGCCATTTTTTTGATTGCTTCCTGCCAAGGATCAGATGCATTAAAACTATTGATTCGTTTGTTCAACAAATCTTTTAAACCACTGTTCTTTTTGTTCTTCTCAATCCACTCACTGCGATAGCTTGATAGTTTCTCACAGTCATTTCTTTTTGAACAGAACACCTTTGTTGCAGCAACCAAGTATTTCCCGTCATAATAAGCTGGCTTTTCCCAAATACCACATGCCCCGGCTGCCATGCATTTGTCACAATCACTTTGGCAATGTTTGCTTTTAAGATATTTCTTATTTTCTTCATTTTGTTTTTGGATTATTTCACTAACTGACTGCATTACATCTTCATTCCTTTCGCGATCACAAAATTATTTGTTTTTTGTTTAGGTGCTACACTGTTCAGATAAATTTCAAACTTAGATCCAAACAACGTGTCAGGCCTTAGATACTTGTTCATTTTTGTATCGTTTAACCAATCATAAGCTTTAACATCAATCACAAGCTTAAAGTCTTCTAATCTGAATCCCTCATTCCATCTAGCATGAATCTTCTCTCTAGCAATGCGATTACTGTGTTTGTAACGCTTTGAACATTTAGAATTCAAGTAGTCAATAATTTCAACATAAGGGATTGTTTCTGATGCTGATAAATCAGTGTCGTCGGAACTTTCTTTTATATTTCTTTTATTAACTGTGTTACTAACTGTGTATATAACTGTCTTAGATTGGTCATTTTTGACCATTGTACATTGGTCATTTTTGACTATTCTACAATTGCCATTTTCGACCGTTCGATTAGTCACTTTTGACCAATCGATAGATAAGGCACTTTTTAGTTTTTCTCCTACTTCTCCAAACGCATACCAAGTTGTATGATTCCATGGATTTTCGTTATAGTTTCCCTTTACTAACAAGTCCAGTTCAACCATTTTATTTAAAATTCTTTTTATCTTTTGAACATTCCAATAAGGGAACATTTTATGCAATCCTTCATATGTATTGAACGTCCAATATTTCCCGTCCTGGAAGTTGTAATTATTTGCTTCGTTCTTGCTGATCCAAAAACAAAACATATCGAACATGATAGCTATTTCAACTCCATATTCATTTGCAATTTCCGCATCAAAACTATGTTTCATACTATCCTCAAAATAAAGATATTTCCTTTATTCTCTTTCTATTCCTTATATTACTTTTAGGCAGAATCACAAGCTTATAAAGCCTTCCATCCACCTGATAAAAACGATATGCTGCACCCATACAAGAAACATTTTTTCTTTGTACGAGAGCAGCTGTAATTCCATATTCTTCAAACATATAAACTGCATCAGGAACTACCTGTAGAACCTCATATGATGCATTTTGAACCTGGATAACATCACCTGTATTAACATTAGTAGCTTCTTTCATTTGTTTCTCCCGTCTTGTATAATTACCTCGAAAAGAGGTAACTAAAATGTTAAATATTGATCCAAATTATATTCTTGCCCTCATTACTTTTGTAGCACTTATTTCTCCGTCTATTGCAAATTATATAAACTGCAAATACAACACTAAAATACGTAAATTTGAAATACTAGAAGACAGAAATTATCAGTTGTCAATTTTCAAAAGAGATATTTATTTAAATTATCTTGAATGTGCATCTTACATTATTGTTTCTAAAACAATGAATATACAAAGCGAGCAACAATATAAAACATATTTTTTAAAAGCTTTATCTATTTCAGATAATCAAATCACTGAATATTTAATCAGTATTAATGATTTAATTACTGATAAAAAATACCAAGATGCATTTGATTTGCTTCAAGAGCTATCTCCATTAATCCACAATCTAATTGAATTCGATATCTCTTTACACGAGCAAAAGACTGACAAGTAATACAATCACTATCTCATAGATCCAATAAATAACCACTCCTGGAAAATCCCATACAAAACAATTAACAACCGCTAAAATAAGGGCCATAATAATTATTACCGCCATTGTTGTTGTTGCTGTCATATTACCTACTTTCTTTTAGCATAACTCAATGATTCAAGATTCTGCTTTTTCATTTTCCTTGTTGTACGAACATAGATTCTTGTAGTTTCTAAACTAGAATGGCCCAAAATGTCAGCTAGTTCAGTAATCGCATTTTCACCATTCTGCATCAAATACTGAATCGCAAACAAATGTCTGAATGCATGAGGATGTACTTTACCAAGCTTAATCCCTCTGCATTTACCAGCAATCATCTTTAAATCTCTAGACAACACACGAGCGTTTACAGGACTTTTCTTATCAGAAGATGTAAATATACACCCTTCTTCAATTTTGTTGTCCTTGCAATATTTTAGAAGCTCTCTGCGCAAGTCTGAACGTAGAATGATTCCTCGACCTTTTCCTTTGTTCATAACATACACATTGTCATCCGTTACTGCTTCTACAGTAAAAAACTGTAATTCGCTCAAACGAATGCCCGTATACCCAAACACCTTCATGATCTCGTATAAGTCCATACGATTGATTTCTCGGGCTTTTTTCAATAGCCTTTGAAATTCATTAGGTTCTAGAATATCATCCAAAGAATCATCTTTCTGGACTCTTACGTTCTTCAATAAGTTCTTTGAATAATATTTCTTTAGCTTAAGAAAATTGAAATCATCATCTAAATCAATGATTTCGCTATACTTAACAAATTTATTAATAATCACGATATAATTATTCACTGTACTGATTTTATAATCATGCAGCAGTTTATCTTTAACAGTAACTATATCGCTCTTTTTTATTTCACCATCAGGCAATGAGTTAACAAACAAAGTAGCAACATGCTTGTATTTACGAATGGTATTCTTACTTTTCTCATCCGCTGTTTCTTCTTCAATAAACCCGTCAATTTTTGTTTGTAACTCATCCTTAGTCATATTACTTAACTACCTGTATGATTGTTGTAGCCAAGATCTTAGTAGATAAAAATACGCATACATTCAATGCAAGTAAAGCAATATTAATGAATGTACATGCAACTACATAATTCTTTGGCTTAGGTTTCAAATTAATGAGATACTTGTCATCTAACTTATTAATCTCATAATTATCGAAATTGGGAATCACCCAATTTTCTTTTTCTTCTTTTTCTTTTGTCATTTTATATCTCCTTATATAATAGTGATTGGAGGTGAAAAGAAATGTCTGATTTAGCAATTCAAATCCATAAATTTGTCCTAGCAAACAAACGTGGAGAAGAAAAACTATGCAGTTTAGAAGATGTCACAGATGCGTTCCCTACTCATTCTGAAGATCAAGTCAAGAAAGCACTTCACGAATTAGGTGATAACGGCTACATCCGTTCCTTTATGAACGCCGACAACTTCATTTATTACGTATTCAGTGTGATAGAATAAGTATTAGCACTCTTTTGAGTGCTTTTCTTTTTGCCTTACCCTTTCATGAATCGAATATGCTCTATCTTGATGATCTATTCTTTTCACCAAAATCCAATCCTTAGCCAAAATATCTTTTGTTGTAATTCCTGCCATGCGAACAATATATCCTTTAAAAGGAATATAAGCACCATAGCCATAAATAGCATTATCAAACGGCACTAAATAGCCATTTACAGTTGTTAGGAATGAGTTCTTACGTACCATTCCCATTTTTCTTTTCTTTGCCAACTTAGTAGCTTTAACAATATTCATTTTTTTATTTCTCCTTTTAGAAACTGTGATATAATGAATGTGTAGTACATTAAAGGGCCTACTGCCCTAGCACTCTTGGCCAAGAGTGCTTTTTATTTGTTCCTTCCAAATGTCATTCAATGCGCTTCTAGTCTCAGGAAAATACTCAACAAACAACGGAGTGGGAACTGCAAGAATCTTTCCAAGCATAGTGTCTCGATATGATCCTTCAAATATTTCACCCTTTTTATTTTTTTGTCTGCGTAGATTATGTAAAATCTTTCTAGCCTGTGTATCCTTTACAGGTAAAACAAGCATCACATCTCTAACAGTCACATATGCTTTCATTTTTCTTCGTTCTCCTTTCCTTTTGAATCTTGAATTTTGCTTCGATCTAAAATACACGCGATATATCCTTTGTCATATTCTTCGATGTCGTATCCCATCTTTTTTATCTTTTCCAAGGTTTCTTTGACATTTTCATCAGCTGACATCACATCCCTCCTTTCAAGTTAATTACATTAATATTATAGTTAGTTAAAATAACTTTGTAAACAATAATTTGTTATTTTAGTTAACTTCTACATTTTCTTTTGTTATAATACATTTAGCTATAGAAAGCTGGTGACCTCATGGAAGAAACAATTGGGCAACGGATAAATGTTGTCAGAAAGAAATTAAATTTAACACTTGAAAAATTTGGTGAAAAAATCGGAATTTCAAAAGTTTCCGTTAGAGCCATAGAAAAAGGAATAAATAACCCATCAGAACAAACTATAAAATTAATTTGTAGTGTATATAACGTTGACTATGCATGGTTAACTCAAGGTGTTGGAGAAGATATTTTTATTTCCATTCCTGAGTCAAAGATAGATCAAATCATGGAAGATTATGGCTTAACTGAAAAAGAGCGACCACTTGTTCGAGGATATTTGGAAGCACCCGAAGAAGTCAGACAACAAGTTGCCGATTATTTAAATTCAATTGTTGAAAGAGAAATAGCTAGAAGAGAAAAAGAAAAGAGTAACAAGAAATAACTTGTTACTCTTTGTTTTATGATTCTATTGGATTGTTTTAATCTTCTGAATCTTCATTTGATATTTTTGCAGATGGAAACGCTATAACTATTTTGTAATCATCATAAGTTGATGCATCGTCTAAGTCAACGTGGTTTGGACTTATATTAAAATTTTGTTTGTCTTTATAATCTAAATCGCTAATATACTTACCTGTTGAACCAATTAATTTTTTATCTTTATAGAATACACCTATAACTTCTACTTCCGATACCCCTTCAGGATATTCCTCCAGGTCACTACAAATTGATCCAACTAATTCTTTATGTGTTTTACCTTCAGGGTTAGAACCATAATTTTTCACATCATCAATTCGAGTATCTTTTAATTTGAAAAGATCATTTGATTTTTTTCCTTTAGCTAAAGGTTCAGAAAATCCACCTGAGTTTTCAATATCTTCTATTCTAAATTTAACTTTAGCAGGTTTTTCACTCACTGCGGTTACGTACCAAGAAATATATGTATGATTTTTAGCTAATATATAACCAGTATACATTCCTTCTTCTTTAATGCTATATCCATCTTCATCTTGGCAATCAATAAATAACCCTTGGTAATTGTTTGCATCATATGAATTTGGGTTAATCACTTCTACTGAATAATATACATCCCATATACCATCTCCTCTATCTTGAATATCATAGTAAGATTCTCCAATTTCCAACGATTGATTTTTTATAGCATTATCTTTATTTTCTGTTGATGATGTATTGTTGTTTGAACATCCAATTAAACATATAACCATCATTAAAGATAATGCTAATGATAAGTACTTTTTCATAATTCACCTTGCATGCCCTTTCATATTTAATATTAAACGATTTACGATAATTATTCTAGGATTTCATCCTATCTTCTACTTATTTTTTAAAATTTGCGCACTAATACCTATATGTATTAGTGTTATTCATTTTTAGATGATAACAGAAGTCTTTGTGCATGATTATATAGAATTTGCAAATCATCCACATTAAGTTTTTCTACTAGGATAATTAATTTTGTTATCCATAAATCCCTTTTCATAAGATCATCCCTTTCCATTCAGTTTTTATGAACAAAAAGGAAAACGTTTTCCTTATTCTAATATAAGTCTTAAATTTTATATGTCAATGCCTGCTTTGTATTAAATTGTACAAATATAATACTAATATGTACAAGTGGTTATATATTACATTACCAGTCTCGAATTTTCTTCGGGGGGGGGTAGAATTTTTAATGAAATTTTGGCTATATTATTAATAACCGATTTTGCTTTGTAAATATTTATTAATATTTTGCATTTTTCATTACTATTTTTAAAATGTGATGTTATTATTCATGTGTACATGATAAATATTTTAGGCTTTTTTCTATTTTCTCAAGAAAAGATTAGCAGAGAATGAAAAACAGATAGTGGTGTTGAGCAGCATACACTATCTGTTTTTCTTTTTATATTAGCTAAATAAGCCTTTCTCTTTTTCAAGATCACTGAATGGAACTGTCATTATTCCATATTGTTTAAAACCTTGCACGATATCGCTTTTTATTGTTTGAGCATCGTTTAGAATTACAATGCATTTCGCATCGTTTCTAGTCTTTTCTATATCCAACCACGCAAATACTGTAGTAGTCAGACTATCTCTAGTAGGATTGTTGATTGCCTTGCATAAGCGCTCGTTGTGATTTTTATTTCTTTGAAAGCATAGATCAAATTTTTGAGTTAGTCCTGACCTTCCAACAAATGAAACGTTATCCGAAAAATAAATATCATTTTTAATAAAAAAGTTTGTTACATCTTCCAAGAAATATGATGTAGTACGAACTGTATTGGTTAAATACATATCGTCAATTTGAAGCATTGTCATTGCTAATTGATGCACTTTAGATGGTAAATCCTCTTCAGATGATAAAACAGTCATTTCATTATCATCACTTAAGGAAACCCCTGACAACATACAAATTTGTTCAATGGTTTTTCTTCTGCTGGATTTCTTACCAATATTCATGCCTGTATCGATAAGATTATTTATAATATATCCATCATCGGAAACCAAAAACATACCGTTTTCTTTTTTATCATCCACATAGCAAACTATTGAATCTCCTATGTGATCTTCAAAAGGAAGGACTATTTCATGTGCAGTTTCTATTTTTTTTACAGATAAATTGGATTTTAAAAAATTCAAATAATTCTTTGCAAAGTCTTTTAAATTTTCCATAACACCATTCCTCCCTACAAAAACATTTTAACAAAATCTAGGCATTTCCACCACGCTATTTTTGTTTAATTCAATTACTTTAAATTTTCTTAAAAATTCTACACAATAGTTTACCAAGTTAGGATTATTGATATCAAACTTTGTTGCATATTTATCTTGGTATTGTTCGGTAAATATATGTAGATGAGTTCCATAAATAATTTCTCCATCCGGATTTTTATGAGCGTGGTTATCAGGAACTACATCCAATCGCATCAAAGGTAATTTTGCTTCTTTATCTAAGGCAAGATATGTTAGTTTATCAGATTGTCTGTTACCTCTACGCAAAATAATTTTGAATTTATGTTTAAATTCTTCTATAAGATAAGCTTCATATTCATTTCTTTCAGCTGGATTTGGAATTTCAATTTGTTTTTCTTGTAATCTCTTAAGTCCATCTAATAATTTTCTGATTTCTTCTTCTTTCATTTCCTCGTGCACCTCTATATTAATTTTAATATCGACATTATTCATGTCTATTTATAACAACTTATTCATCATATCTACAATACTCTTGTCTTTTGTATCAAACCAGTGTGCATATGTACTATGCAATGTTTCAACTGTATCTCCTAAGCGTTTGGCTATGTCAAAATCTGAGAATCCAGCTCCTGCCATGTTATTAATTAGAAATGATGCGTGTGAATGTCTAAAATCATGAATTCTTATTTTAGGCAATCCATCATCTTTTTCTTTTGCCTTATTGTATGCATCATCAAATCTTCTTTGTACTGTCTGAGGTGATATTGGTTTATAATATCCAAACACAAATTTATCTTTTGTGAAATCATCCCATTTAGAACATTCTAAAAACCATTCTCGAAGCATTTTAGACAATGTATTAGGCATTGTGATAGTTCTATAGCTATTGTTTGTTTTTGGCGGTGTAAGCCATTTATTAGGGTCTTTCTCTTTGTATCTATATGTTTTGTTGATGTCTATAGTTTGCTTCCTAAAATCAATGTCCTTCCATTGTAGGGCCATTGCTTCGCCTTTTCGTAATCCCATATAGAATAAAACAGAATAAAAGCATTTCATCATTTGTTCATCTACTTCTTCAATAAACAAATCAAAATCATATTGCTGCCATATTGTCATTTCTTCTTTTCTTTCATTCAATCTAAGATCACGTTTTACATATGTCATTGGATTGGTTGGAATGTATTCAGAAGTAACGCCAAATTTATATAGCTTATTTAAAAAGAAATATATTCTAGATACATATGCCTTTGAATATTTCTCATCAAATTTGTTGATCAAGTTTTGCATTTGCCTTTTATCTAAAAAATCAATATCTTTCATTTCCTTAGAAAGAACATTGTACAAATATTCATCAGATTTTAGTGTTGATTCTTTTACATACTTTTTATTATATTCTTTAAAAGCTTTATATAGTCTGTCAAAATTCATGTCGGATGGAAGCATAAAGAAATCTTTCCTGAATTCAACCTCAGCTTTTTGTGCTTCCCATTTAGAATCAAAACCACGCTTACGATATCTCTTTATACATTTACCATCTTTGTATATTTTCCCGGCAAACATATATTTTCCTGTCTTCTTATCTAATTCAACTGCCATTTTTTGTGCCCTCTTATATGTCCATAATATGCAAAAAAAGGGTATAATTCAATATTTTAATATCAAATTATACCCCAAAGTACCCCAAGACAAATAAAAAAGCCTTTAAATAAAGGCTTAAATTTCAATGGAGCAGATGAGGGGATTATATAAATACCTCATATCTATTGATATTTGATGTTATTTACATCGTTATCTACGTGTTTTGATAGCACTTTGTTGTTTTGTACCCCAAAATGTACCTCACTGCTTCACGCAAGAAAAATAATACAGTATAAACTATATTATGTCAAACAATTTTTTATATTTTTTTATTTTATTCAATTTCTGTTAATGGTGTTGGGTCAACCCAAACGCCACCAATCTTGACAATATTCTTTTGAACATTCACTGCATCGACTCTGATTCTAGATACATAGACTACTGCATTTGTGGTATGCAACACATTGTCATTATATCCGTCTGAGTTTGGCACTTTGTCGACCAATCGAATTGGAAACCAACCGCCTAATTGAGATAAGTAACAACATAAATCATCACCAATCTTTTTCAAGCCTTGATTACCAATTTTCATATGTACAGATGTAACATAGCTACCTTCATGCAAAATTTGGTCGATAGCTTCTGCGCTAGACTGTGTGGCGCCAACTGGCACATGAGGGTCTGTATCAATACCAGCATCATTAGTCCATCCAATCGCTACTCCATTACGATCAACACGATATGGATATTTTGTTCCTTTAATTACTCTACCAATGACACCTGACCAATCACCTTTTTTAACTGTAGAAGTTCCGTAGCAATTCACACTCAATGTGTTTGTACAGATAGGTAAATTAACTGAATATTTTTCTCCACTTGGAGTTGTAGGTTTTGGTGTTTCAACCTTTCCATCTAATTTTGCATTTACTTCATTAGCCAATTGTGGCATACGTGCTTCCAACCATGCTCCAGGGCATGATGTAGCCGCAAACATTTTGTGCATAGTCAATGATCCGCTAGAATTTCCTGTATAGTTCAATCTAAATCCATATCGTTTACAAATATCTACACATAGATTCACCAAGCTATCCCAAGTAGCTTGCGTCATTTCTCCAGTTGCGTTATTAATGTTTCCACATTCAATTGTAATTGATTGAGAATCATTCAACCAATTTGAACTTGTCCATGCAGCATTTTCTTCATCAACACTGCATGCAATGTCTCCATTAATTCCAATACAATAATTGGAAGATGCTTGACGAGTATTTCGTGCAAAATAATCTGCACATTGTTTACCACTCCATGCCGCAGCCATGTAGTGTGGAGTGATTTTACAAACCTTATATCCAAAACGACCATCATAATGTTGTGATGTTCTGTTACAATATGTTGCTAATCCGGAATACGACATTCTTCATCTACACCTTCTTCCTTGCCATTGCTTAATTCTTCTTTTGCTTCTTCTGATAGATTCTCATAATCTACTACTTTTTCTTCATCATTCATTATTATTCCTCCGGTACACTAATTTCAGGCAATCCGCCAATACTAGTCAGCAACGAGACGATGCCTGACAAAACCGCTGACGAAATTACAACTCGCCAATCAACGGCTTCCAATAATGCAGATGCTCCAATAACACCAACAGCAGTTTGAGCAATTGTCTTTAATGCTCTGATACTTGCATAATAGCCATATTGAATCCACCATTCTTTACTATATTTTTTCATTTACAAATACCTCCTATCCTAATAATAGTATTTAAATCGTTTGTACACTGTACAAAATAAAAGACCGTATTTAACGGCCTTATTGATACATATTAAACATGTCTCGAATATGTGTCTTAATCATTGTTTTTTCTTCATCTGAATCAACGCATCCATGAATCATAGTTACGATTTGTTGCATACATTTCATTGTCTTATCCAATTCACGATGAGACTTTTCTAAGTCCATATCACCTTTTGTACGCTCATATTCTTCTTTGAACGCTTTATATTTTTTCAAATGTTCTGCAAGCTTATAAACAATATCTTCTGTTTCTGGATCATGAATATTATATCCATCATTATCTTCTTTTAATCGAGCTACAGTTGAAACTCCATCTTTTCCTATCTCAATTTGATATTTGTTTCTCATTGCTTCTATAGTTTCAATGTCTTTGATATTATCTAAAGCTTGAGATAATGCATGGAAATAAGATTCTGCATATCCATATTTCTCTAACATGTTTACTGACTCATGCATTATCTTCTCATTAACTTCCATTGCTTTATGCATATATTTCACCTACGCAATCTTTTTAATGATAATGTTTGCATTTTGAACAGATAGATCTAAACCACTGTCATTTGCTAATGCAATTGTATAAGATGCGCCACATGGAACTTGAATTAGAGTGTCTCCACTTACATTTCCATACGCACTTGCAGTTGCAACAGTATAAATAGATTGTGTTCCACCAATTGCTTCTCCGTTTAGTTCAAGCACTAAAGAAGCTTGTCCTGCCGCTGCACTCGTAATATCCGCAGTATAAGTTACTTCATAGATACCTGGCTTTGTTAGTGTAAACAATCCACTTCCTAGATCATGAGCAAGCCAACCTTTACATGGACACTGGCAGGATTTACTTCTTACACGATCTGTAGGAAACAATACATTATTTGAATTATCGACTGTCTGAACAGCCGTAGCAATACTATTAATCATTTTTTTGTCCTCCTATTAAAATAGGGATAGCCTTTCGACTATCCCGTTAAATCCAAAGGCAATTGCCTAATCACATATGTGCTAGATTATAAGTTGTTGTAGCCATTACATCCACATCCGTTGTTATAAGCGTAATATGGTGAACATGTAATGTAAGCTGGTTTTGGTGTTGGTTGCAAAGTATTAATGATGTTTGCTGATTGTGCCTGTTGACTTAATTGGAAATTAGCCGTCAATAAATCACGATCACGATCAGCTAAACGATCACGTAATTCTTGCATAGTGTTTGCATTGATCAACGCACGTGTTGCTTCACCTTCTGAATGAATTGCTGTTGTAATGTCACAAGTATTTTTGAAACTTTGAGCATTTACATTGTCAATTGCTCGTTGAGTGTTGCAGCAGCATTCTTGTTGCTGAGCTTGCAAGTTTTGAAGTCCTAACTGATTAGTATAGCGACTTTCTAATACATCACGTTGAGTTTGACAACCTGTTTGAGATACATTTGTGTTTGTGTTAAAAATGTCTCGTTTAATGAATTCTTCATTTAATAAAGAATCATTTGTTAGGTTTCCGTTGCCATATCCTCCATATCCAAATAACACGAAGATTAGCAAGATCCAAATCCACCAACCTCCGCCGTTTCCAAAGCCGTCATCTCTTTCAGCTAAGTTGTAAGTTGGTTGAATTCCCATTCCATTTTCCATCATATATGTTCTCCTTTCTTTCTATAATAACGGTTTATCCGTTGTTACCTGATTCCAAATTGTTTTGCCATTTGTTGAAGTTGTTGCTTTTGTTGTGGATTTAAATTACCCATCATCTGATTTAAAATCATTTGTGGATTTTGACCACTGTTCATAAGCATTTGAAATTGTTGAAATGCTTGTGGATTTTTCTGTGATAGCATATTCATTAACATTTGTTGGGGATTTCCCATATTCATCATATTCATTGGATTCATATTACCCATAATACTTTTTAAAGGATTCATTTTGTTTGTGCTCCTTTCTTTGGTTGCTCATTAGCTTGTTTTGGTGGTTTGCTTAATGCACATATCAAATCATCTAATTTCTTTTCGATTCCATTTACACGATTTTCGATACTGTTAGAAGTATCTTCCGTGATTTCTTCAAATTTAAATTTTTTAAATGTTCCATCTAAAGATTTCATATAAAAAATAGATTTATTGTTATCAAATAAAATCGTTGGTAAATTTGCATTCGCAAAGTTTCTAGCTTCCTGCTCATCGTTCACCCATTTTCCATTAAAATCAAAATTACCTTGTTGTTGTGGTGTAATCTGATTATTAATATTGATAGGTGGAATATTTGCATACTGTTGTACTTGCTGAATTTGTTGATCTATCATTTGTCTTTGCTGCATCAAACTGTCAATTCGTGCTTGTGCTGGATTATAATTGTTATACATTTCAACCACCTCTTTATTACGCTTTAATTATATGGTTACGCAACAAATAATTTAATACTCGAATAATACTCATAAAATACCCAAAATAAAATGAGCAACCATTATAGATTGCTCACATATTTATCGAACATTTTTCTTGCTTTGCATACTCTGTTCCTTATGGTTTGTACTTCCATATGTAATGCATCTGCAATTTCGGTACATGACATATCATATACATATCTCATAATCAAAATCTGTTCATATTTCTTTCTTAATCCAACAGATTTGATAAGTATTAATGCATCATTAGGACGTATCTCTTTTAATCTGTTAGCTTTGTTAATATAAACCACCGCCTTAATTAAATTCGTTGGTTTGAATTAGCTTCGCAAGAACAATTATTCACATGATCATCTTTCCAATAACCACAACAAATAATAGTAGAATAAAGAACAATAATCACTAAAACCAATACTGTAATAATCGTTCTACTTGTTTTATAGTTTCTATCAATTAATTTTGAGCAAAAACCATAAATGTTATCTACTTTTTCTTCTACATTTTGAAGTTTCTTGTTTGCATCTTTAATATCCATTTTTATTACGATCCTCCAACGCTTCTACACGTTTAAACAAAGTAGTTATTTGTTCTTTTATTTGAGAAAGCTCCACTTCCATTGAATTGCTTCCTTTTTTAATTTCTGAAATTGAATCTTTAATATCACTTAAATCTGATTTAATATGTTCTAATTCATTCTTCAAAAATGCCATGTTGGATATTTGCTCTCCATCCATCTTACGTGTGCCACGATTATACGTAATAAATGCAATTACAAGCATGCATGCAGAAATAATAACACTAAGATATTCTCCACTCATAAAAACATCACCTATTTATTAACGATAGAATTTTTTTGTTCTACACTAATCCATCCAATAGAAGCAAAAATTTCTAAATCATTATTTGTAAATAAACCTAATTCATAATACGATTTGATTAATTCATAACTCATACTACTTCACCCCATTCAATTGAGCTTTTAATTGTGCAATTTGTAACATTAATTGTGCATTAATCTTATCTTGCTCAGTAGGCACTGATTTTGGTTCTTCAATTGTAGGTTTGTCTCCTTCTGCAACCTCAATCACTTTGCCTTCTACATATTTGTAGTTATATCTTCCATGTTCGTCTACTAATTCTTTTTCTAGATATTGACCTTGAGCATGAGCGTATTTATCGCCTTTCCCTTGGTCAATTTCTGTCATAATTGACATTTCTTCTTGTGATAAGAAAATATCTGAATTAATAGATGTGATGTATCCATCTTGTAAGGATACGTATACTTTATGTTCGTTCATAGCTTCCTCCTAGTAAATTTCTG
>OGIV01000235.1_pt1 | contig 45750 bp, 54 predicted proteins | sample 1571861 | NCBI WGS metagenome assembly OGIV01 (sample SAMEA2582099, study PRJEB24529) | metagenome | biome: Human gut stool | place: China | collected 2011 | reverse complement strand
TTATATCAAACCTCATTGTCTCACTTGATGCAATGCGGGATTATCAGTCTGCTATTAGGGACTCTGCTAACAGGGTGTACAACGACACCCGTAGCAGTAACGACAGAGACACCAAAACTGATGATTCCTGCGGAACTCTTAGAGAAACACTCAGGGAACGCTCAGAACTACTCGGAAGATGTTCTAAGCTTCTTGAACGAGGCACAGAAGAGCGTACAGAAGAAGCCCTAAAGCATGATGCTCTAGTTGATATTGTGAAGAGCTATCAAGCCAAACAATAAAATCTGACTGTAAGAATACAACTCTCACTAGGAGAAAACTATGAAATATAAGTTCACACTTAAAGATCAGTACAAAAAGCTGAAGGAACTTTATCCTGAAATTGAATCTAGAGTTACAGAAGCAGTTGAGGCTGATGGTTGTTATAACACTTTTGGTGACTATTTGAGTATTCATAACGTTGTAACAGGCTGCTATGATAGACTTTGGGTTTCAGAAAACTTCTTCGAAAAAGAAGATACCAGAACGTATTTCGTAAAGGCCACTAATCCTCTTAGCAAGGTATTGAATGGTGATGTTCTTGATGATAAGCAATATAAAGAACTCCAACAGACTATTAAAAATCAGATGGAAGACGGTACTAGTTTCGTTAATATCTACTTGACAATGTTTGGACACAAACAATACTTCAACATTGATAAAGAAGATATTGGAGAAGAGTAACATTTAAAAATGCGCCTATAGTTCAATCGGATAGAACAGCAGTCTTCTAAACTGTATGGCATACGAAGCCCTAGATGCAGGTTCGAGTCCTGCTAGGCGCACCATTATGTGTCCTATAGTTCAACTGGCAGAATGACGGTCTCCAAAACCGTAGGTTGTAGGTTCGAATCCTACTAGGCACGCCAAAAGGAATTATTTAAATGCACGAAGAAGATAACGTGAAAAGCAATAACATGGGAAACCCTATTTTCAATATGGGTAATGTCATTGGTTGTGACTATCGTACTGAAGAGAAAATTTGCTTCATTGGTAAGCACTATGGTTTCTGGAAGCAACTCGAAAAGCTTAACGAAGAAACAGACGAACTCCGGCATGAGGTGTTGACTCTTCTGTCTATGAAGGATGCCTACGATGCAGGTGACTATGAGAATGAAGCTGATGAAGATGGTACTGCTGAAGACTACTTTAATATGGATACCGCACATCAGTTCTATAAGACTGCTGAAGAGATTGCAGACACTATTGTAGTCATTAAGACACTCATTGCAGAGAAACCTGAACTGGCTAACTTGGTTGCAGCCTTTATGGATATGAAAACTACTCGTCAAGCTTATCGTATTGCAACAGACTGTGATCTTGTGGGTATGACTTCGTATGTATTTGCAGCAGCAGAAAGATGATTGAAAAAGACGAAAACAAAGATAACCTTGAAGCTAGTGGTGCCCATTATCGTAAATGTGGAGTAGAACCTTTTGCTGTGATGTTCTCCACGTTTACCGATGAGGAAATGAAAGGCTTCATTAAGGGTAACATCATTAAGTATTCCATTCGTAATGGTGCGAAAGATTGTGATAACTCTAAGGATGTCCAGAAGGCTAAGTTCTATATGCAAATGCTAGGAGAGTATGCCTACTATAAGGACTACTATCGAGACACCTATTTTTGTGAGGATTAAGAATTATGGGACTTGATTGTCATATTTATGCAGTTCCTTATAGTCTGCACAACAAGATTAAGACAGATTGTAATGACGATGGGGACTTCATTGTCCCTTCTCCTTTTCTTGAAGACATAGAGTGTCCTGATGCCTATACCGGTACTGAAGGTAACTTTATTGATTTCTGTCATCTTGTAGCTTACTGGCGTAAGAATTGGTTCATTTATAAGTTCTTTGAAGAGTTCTATCCTAGTTACGAGAATGCTGACTACCGGCTGTTGGATGATATTGCCATTGAGCGTCTCATTAGAGAACTGAAAGTCACACCTCAAGCTGAATACAATGCTATTAACGGTAATGACTATAGTGTTGTAGAGGCTGACGTTGAACACCTGAGTAAGATTCTTGAGATGATGCGTAAGTATAAAGGCATCCTAGAGTTTTACTGGGAGGGTGATTACTGAGTATTTGGAGATTATTAAATCTGACTGTAAGAAGAGTGAGGTCAGCCTCATTCTTCTATTTGTGGGAGATTAGCTTAATGGTAAAGGGAGCGGCTTATACCCGCTTAAAGCGGAGCCTAGATAAGACTCTGTTACAGGTTCGAGTCCTGTATCTCCCACCAAATATTTTAAGGAGAAAACTATGAGCATGAGTAAAGACGCACTTGAAGGTATGGCTACGATTCTTCGAGAAAATGGTTATAAAGTAGCACTTAAGGATTCTGAAACTAAGAAATCTGACATTAAGATTCCTTATAATAGTCATAGATTTAATAAGATTCGTGATATTCACTTGGATAACATTTTTTACGATACTTGTCTTTTCCTTAGTGAAACCGCTGTAGAAGACTTTAAACTGCACGACTATGTTGCAAGTAGTTGCAGTGTAACTATTGGTTATATTGAGCGTATTTATGAAGACGATGAAGAGGAAGAAGAGATCAATGTAGAAGACATTATCATTAAAACCAATAGAACTAATCCGGCTGGTTGTACTATTGTAGAGAATCTTAGTGACTACGATTATGTGATTAAGCTTGCTGATGTCTTTAAATTGATGGCTTCTAACGAGGAATTCAATGATTAACTACACCGAAAACAACACCACGACTATTCATGGACAGTCGGTAGCTACGGTGATCGAAGATACGACTTATAAAGGCTCTCGTATCACAACCCTTGAGCTTGTCTATCCTCGGTATATCCATAGTGAGTTTATGACTCACCGAATGTTTAGCCGTAATGCTTCTTCTAGTCGTGCTATTCCTATCGAAAAGGTAGCCAATGAGGTTCTTACTGACCCTGTAGGTTTTGACTATGTAGGACTCAATAAGTCTGGCATGGTGGCTGCTGAAGAACTCCCTGAGAATCTGAAAGAAGAGTTCCTTGAAGATTGGAAACTCTGGGGTATGCAGACTGCACTTAAAGTCAAACTGTGGGCTAAGAAGTACAACATCCATAAGCAAACTTTGAATCGTGCTTTGGAGCCTTGGAGTCGCATTAAGGTACTTGTAACTGCAACTGAGTGGGATAACTTCTTTAAGCTTAGACTGGCATCGGATGCACAACCTGAGATTCAGAACTTGGCTCAGGCTATGAAGTCAGCTATGGATGCTTCTAAACCGGTAGAGTCTAAGATTCACTTGCCTTATGCTGATCTAAAGGGACGCAAGTACACGTATGAAGATATTTATCATTCTGTAGCTCGTTGTGCCCGTGTGTCTTACAACAATAACGGTGGTACTACGAGTACAGTTGAAGAAGACAAGAAGTTATTTGAAAGACTTAAGGATAGTGGACATTGGTCTCCTTTTGAACATCTTGCAGAATACTTTGGTGGTTATGAGATGTATGCTAACTTTCATAATTGGCGTTCCTTGAGAAACATTTATGAAGAACAAAGCAACATTGATAAACTTGTGGAGTATATCCACGAAATATTTAAGGAAAAGTAATATATGGAAGTAGTTAGTGCTTTTCAGATTTACCTGTTTGGTTTGTTGCTTAACCTAAAGTCAGACGTTGCTTTCTTAGGCTTCTTGATGTTCTGGGTAGTTGTTGGTCTGGGCATAGCATGGTTTATGTCTAAGGATAAATATGTGTTTGAGGGCCTCTCAGAATACACAGATTCAATTGCTAAGTGGTTTAAGAGAGCAGTAATTACATTTGTTTGTCTTGTATTGACTTGCATCTTTGCTCCAACTAAAGAGATTGCTACTGCTATGTTTGTAGTTCCTCCTGTAGTCAATAATGAGAAAGTCCAAGAGCTTCCTCAGAATGTCTTAGACTTTGTTAATGGTTGGCTAAAGGAGAATACACATAAAGCACAGCCTAAAGAATCTTTCTAACTAACTGGGGTATCGTTCAAAGGTAGGACAACGGATTTTGATTCCGTCAATCTTGGTTCGATTCCAAGTACCCCTGCCAAACTTTGTTTGGTTCTGCCAAGGAGTGACTATGTTGCACACTTACAAAGATGCAATTACCGGTAAAGTCTATCAAGTCTATGATGATGAGCCTCCTGATCGAGATGATCCTGAAGAAGAAGACGAGGAGGGAGCAGACGAAGACTTTGAGGAATCTCCTAGCCACTATGAGCGTGAGCTAGAGAGATACTACAGATGGCTTTACGGTGAGTAAAGAATGGCCTAGGTAGCCCTGTGGATTATGTACAAATGAAGCAGGGTAAAGAAGACTGTAGAGAAACGTCTGGACAGCTACAGCGCACGGAGTTCTACTGGGTTTTTCGTCCGTGCATTGTTTTCTCCTTGACGTAGGGGCTATCTTAGAGTTATACTCTAGGGTAGCCCCATTTTTTTAAAGATTATCGAGTATGTTCTATGAAAGAAAACTATTTCATCAGTCATTTACCATGCCCTAATTGTGGCAGTCATGATGCACTAGCAGTTTATTCTGATGGGCATGGTTATTGTTTTAGTTGCAAGGCATACTACAAAGATACTGACAAGGAGCAAATAAAGGTGTCTGACAATACAAATAACTCAGAGTCTAAGTTTGAACTCGTAGAGATCGGAGTGTTGAACTATGAGGCTCTACCGGCTAGAAAGATCACAAAGGAGACCTGTCAGAAGTATGGGTATCTTTGTGGGGAATACAAAGGAAAACCTGTTCAGGTTGCTTGTTATTATGATGCTAAGGGTAATTGTGTCGGTCAAAAGCTACGTTTCAAAGACAAGGGATTTGCTGTCAAGGGTAAGATTAGTAATGTACTTTTTGGCTCTCAGCTTTGGAGCAATGGTAAGAAGATCGTAATTACTGAGGGGGAGATTGATTGTCTTACTGTTAGTCAGCTACAGGGAAACAGATGGCCGACTGTAAGTATTCCTAATGGTGCCCAAGCAGCTAAGAAAGCTATCGAGGCTAACCTAGAGTACCTGAACAACTTCGAAGAGATCATCCTAATGTTCGACATGGATGAGGCAGGTCGAAAGGCTATCGAAGAGTGTGTTGACGTGTTGCCTGTAGGTAAAGCCTTCATTGCTAACCTTCCTATGAAAGACCCTAATGAGTGTCTTGTAGCAGGTAAAGGTGATGCTGTCATTCAGGCTATCTGGAATGCTAAACCTTATAGACCTGATGGTATCGTAGCCGGTACTGATCTTTACGAAAAGTGTGTAACTGATATTGATGATCTTAAGGATAGTGTTCCGTATCCTTTTGAGGCATTGAACAACAAAACTAAAGGAGCGCGTCATGGAGAACTTTATGTCATCACAAGTGGAAGTGGTATGGGAAAATCTACCCTACTCAGGGAGCTTGAGTTTTATTTTGGACAGAAAGAAAACTGCGGAATTGTTGCTCTTGAAGAAAGTAATCGAACAACAGGGCTTGAACTCATGTCTCTCTATTGTAATAGAAGACTTCGATTATATCCTGAAAGTATCTCTGAATCAGAACGATCAGAGGCTTTTAGCGCAACTATTGGGAATGGAAACTTCTATTTATACGACCACTTTGGATCGCTCGATAGCAGCAATTTGCTGTCTAAAATTAGGTACCTCATAGTTGGCCTAGGATGTAAACGAATCTTTCTTGACCACATTTCCATTGTTGTATCTGGCATGGACAATGTAGATGATGGTGGTGAACGAAAGGCTATTGACAAACTTATGACTAACCTGCGTTCACTTGTAGAAGAGACAGGTTGTACAATGTTTGTTGTGTCTCACCTGAAGAGACCTGAAGGTAAGGGACACGAAGAAGGAGGAAAGGTCTCTCTTAGTCAACTAAGAGGCTCTGGTGGTATTGCACAGTTAGCTGACATGGTGATTGGCTTAGAGAGAAATCAACAAGGTAAGAATCCTAACGTTCTTACTATTCGAGTCCTGAAGAATCGTTTTAGTGGTGAGACCGGTATATCCGGCTACATGTATTACGATCAGGAAACAGGACGTTTAAGTGACTATAAAGGAGATATTGAAAGTGACTATGGATTCACTCAAGAGCAAGCTTCTGGTGATTTTTAATATTATTGTAAATCTCCCAGTATTGCCTATTCTTTGGGCTATAGATGGTAGCCCTGAATTATGTGAGAATAAGAAAAAGTTTGCCTACTTTGGTAACCTTCTGGTTCTCTGGGTGTTTATCATTGCTTGTATTGTAGGTCTATGGTAACAGACTTTTATAGAGCTATCTTTGATATTTCATTTATGATAGCATGGTTTAGTGGTTTCTTTTATGTAGGCTACAGGTTGTTTATGTGGCTAGAATCACGAAATAGACATAGATAGTTAGGCAAAACTATAGGAGGGTATAGGAAATGCTGATCGACTACACAACAAAGAAATACTTAATCACAGACATTGAGACAAATGGTTTACTAGATACTGTCTCAAAGTTCTGGTGTGCTTGGTGCTATGACTATGAACGTAAGTCATACATTGGATTCAAAGACATTGATCTTTATGTTGCTTATCTGGAAGATGCTGTAGATAAAGGTTATCGTCTTGTATATCACAATGGGGTAAAGTACGACATACCAACCTTGAAGAAACTTATGGGTAGAGACTTGAAGTTCAACCCAAGGGAATATGTCGTTGATACTCTTGTCTTAGCTAGGCTCATCTACACACAGATTAAGGACATTGATATTGGCTTGATGAAGTCCGGCAGACTCCCTAAGAAACTCTATGGCTCTCACTCATTGAAAGCTTGGGGTTATCGTCTGGGTATTCTGAAGGGTACTTACGGTGAGCAAGAAGAAGCTTGGGAGCATTTCTCAGATGAAATGTATGAATACTGTAAGCAGGACGTTGCAGTTACTCTTGAACTCTTCTCTTTGTTGTTTAAGAAGCAGTATCCTGTATCCTCCATTGAGCTTGAGCATAGCATTGCTTGGGTGATGGCTAAACAGGAACGCAATGGGTTTGTCTTTGATTATGATAAAGCGGTTTCTCTTTATGCTACTCTTAGTGCTAAACGTAGTGAGATTGAAGATAAACTTGTGAAGACTTTTGGTTCATGGGAGAAATACATTGGAGACAAAATCTACAAAAGAGACAACGCTAAACGAGGGATTGTTGCGGGCGTACCTTATCCACAGTATGAAACGGTGGTGTTCAACCCTAGCAGCCGTGAGCATATTGCTAAAGTCCTTATGGAAAGGGGATGGACTCCGACAGTATTCACAGAGACAGGAAAACCTAAAGTAGATGAAGAGACTCTACAGTCTGCTATGGGAATACCAGAAACAAAACTTATTCTTGAATACCTGTTAATCCAAAAGCGTATCTCTCAGTTGGCTGAAGGAGACTACGCTTGGCTAAAGATGGAGAAGAAAGATGGTGATGGTATCCACAGAATTCACGGTAGCGTTAATCCTAATGGGACTGTTACTGGCCGTGCATCTCATAGCTTCCCTAATGTTGCACAAGTTCCTTCGGGACACTCAGAATACGGCAAGGAATGTAGGGAGCTATTCACGGTACCTTCTGGATGGTTTGAGTGTGGTATCGACGCTTGTGGACTCGAATTGCGTTGTCTTGCTCATTTCCTTTATCCTTATGATAAGGGTGAGTATGGTGATATTATCTTAAATGGTGACATCCATACGCATAACCAACAGATGGCAGGGTTGCCTACCCGTGATATGGCAAAGACGTTTAACAATATAGATGTCTATAAACTCATTTAACTCAGGGGAAATCTCACAGAGATAATCCTGATCGAAGTCAGATAATAACAATAATAATTATGACTACTTTATACGCTATAGGAAAATGTAATAAAAATAAAGAGCAACAAACAGCTACTCCTGATAAGTATCCTCAAGGTTACTTCAAAGATAAACCTTGTAGAAGATGTGGTGCTATCTTTACACCGAAAGCTCCTAGTGAACTTTACTGTAGTGACAAGTGTAAAGATGAAGCTATTTCTTCTAGATACTTAGAACGAGTATATGGTATTACTATAGACGAATACAACAGTTTGCTTGATAAGCAGAACTATCGTTGTGCTATTTGTGGTGGCGAAGGCTTCCTTATGGATTCTAGTCGTCACAAGATTAAACTTGTTGTAGATCACGATCATAATACTGGTGCTGTTCGTGGGCTTTTGTGTCATAATTGTAATAGAGCATTAGGTTTATTCCACGATAACGAAAAGGATTTGCTTAGTGCTGTTGATTATCTGAAACGAGCAACGACTATTCCGAAAGGAAGTACACCTAAGCAGGTGGAAAAGGTGAGTACCGAAAGGTAAAGATATAGTCTGATCTCATAGGCGACTATGAGCTGTGTTAACTCACGGGGGTGGCGTAGCGAACCACTCCGAACATAATTGTATATATGGTCTATTGTACGGAGCAGGAAACGAGAAAATTGGCTCCATTGTAGGTGGTAGTGCTTCAGAAGGTAAAGTTTTGAAAGACAAGTTTATGAAGGGACTACCGGCATACAAGAAGTTAACTAAGGCTATCCACAATGCCTTGGTAGAGGATGAAAGGTTTATAGGTGATAAAAACATTGTTAAATGGCGTAAGAGACATCATCGTGATAATGCTATTTTGGACATTACTCATTGTCTTATTGGCATTGATGGTCGCATTCTGTATTGTCGTTCTCCCCATAGCGCCCTTAATCTACTGCTTCAGTCCGCAGGTGCGCTCGTCTGTAAGCAATGGGTTGTATTCTGGGAAGAAGGAATGAGAGCTAGAGGCTTCGATCATCACAATGACTTTAGGTTGCAAGCATGGGTGCATGATGAAATCCAAGTTGCTTGTCGTACTAAAGATATTGCTGATGCTTGTGTTGAAGTAGCACAGGAAGCTATGAGAAAGACTCAGGAACACTTTAAGTTTAACTGTCAGTTGGATACCGAAGGTAAGATCGGAGCTAATTGGTACGAATGTCATTGATATTAAGGAGAAAACTTTGAGTACAAAACCTAAATACATCAACATAGAATTTACTCATCATACTGATGGTCGTATTAGTGCTACAGTAAAGAAGTACCTAAAGGATGGAACTGAAGAATACTTGCTGTTCCCTAATCAAGATATTACTATTGAAGAGATGTATCTTGATGTCTTTATGAATCTATTTCCTGACATCAAGTTTATGATTGATGAAGTATATGAAGAGGAAGGAGAAACCAATGAATAATCTTGTAGAAGTCTTATTGTTTATCCAAGAGTTTTCCCCCAAGCTTCAGAGTGATTTTGCTAGGGAAGAAGCTAAGGTTGTAGCTGAAGCAGCATCCAGAGGATTGATCTCTTCTCTGGACTTCTGTGGGTTTGCTACGAACCGCTGGCACCTGACATCTAAGGGTGTTAAGATTCTTCAATTGTTCCAACATGAAGGTAACACCAATGAAAAGAATCTTGATTGATGCTGATATTCTATGCTATAGATCATCTTCAGCAGTACAAAAAGATATTGATTGGGGTGATGGTCTTTATACTTGTCATGCCTATTTGTCTGATGCTGAAGAGGTACTATTTAATACACTTCAGGATATTGAAGATAAACTGCATGGATATGGTTACGATATAGATAAAGACTATAAGTGGATATTCTGTTTCTCTGGTAAGAATAACTTTAGAAAGAATATAAACCCTGAATACAAATCGAATAGAGTAAATCATCGTAAACCAACTTGTTATTATGCTCTGGTTGAATCTCTAAAGTCTTCTTTAAGTGGTGATCGTTGTATCTGGATGGAAGAAGATAGTTTAGAAGGAGATGATCTTATAGGTATCCTTGCTACTTCAAATTCAAATTTTGATACCATTATAGTCTCTATGGATAAAGACTTTAAGACTATTCCATGTAATTACTTAAACTTCTCTAATGGTGAACTATATATTAACGAATGGAAGTATATAAATGCTTTCTATAATATTATGTATCAAACCATGAAGGGAGACGTAGTGGATGGCTATAAGGGAGCTAAAGGTTATGGAGACAAGAAAGCTATGTCTCTTATTAAGGAGTATGAAAATAAACCTTTAGAACTCTGGAATGCTGTAGTTAAAGAAGCCTTTAAGGATAATCTAGAAGAAGCCTTAATGAACTACCGTATGGCTCACCTGTTGTGGAACGGAGAGTACGACTTTGAGAAACACACAGTCATCTTTAAGACACCTGAAGAGCTTATCAACAGTTTCTATGCTAAGCACTAAATAATAAAATCTTACAATATAGAAATGACTAAAAATAATAAAATCTTACAGAAGATAAAAGGAGGGCTTTAGGTTATGACAGAGTATTTTGATGAAGTAGAACCTAAGAGTATTGTTGGGGCTGACTCTGAGGATTCTTTAGAGAAAACTATGGAAGAACCTAAGGTCTCTCCTAAGTTTTCTAAAAGTTTCCTAGAGTTCATGGAGAATACCTTTGATATTCGTAAGAGTATTCACTACGAGGATTCTATAGAGAAACTGAAAGGAATCCAAGAAGTGATCTCTTATATGAGATATTTATATAATAATAATTACAAACTTAATTAAATAAAGACTTATAAAAGGAACCTATAGATATGGGTGGTGTAGTTAAAAGTATAGCTAAGGTATTCGGTATAGACAAAGAAGAAGCTCCTGACGTAAAGATTGAACAAGCAGCTCCTGCTATAGATACTCCTCCAGAAGAACCTAAAGAAGTCGATGTAGGTACTCAGACTACTCCTGAGCAAAGAAAGCGTAGAGGGAAGTCTGGTCTTCGTATTGACTTGTCTTCTGCCGCAGGTGGCTCTCGTGGTGGACTTAACATTACTTAAGGAATACCTTAATGCCCCATAGTGAAGAAAAGAATTCAGTATTGATTGGTCTTGTAGAAACCGATGAAGAAGTAAACTATATTGTTGACAATGGTCGTAAGTATTTTGAAGATACTAGTGCATTGTCTATATTTAAGATGACTGACTTTGAGTATATCAAAGAGTTCTTTAAGTCAATCATTAAGAAGGATTCGAATACTCCTTATTTTCTTTGTAAGTTTACTGATTCTAAGACCAATGAAATTGTAGGTTTTGTATTGTTTTCTATTGGTAGTCCTTGGTATAATCCTAAGCTGACCGCTATTAGTGAAGAGCTTACTGTCTCCCTTAAGAAAGGGTATGGTATAGCTAGAAGTGTCGCTGCTTATATGGCCTATTTTGTAAAGGAAGGAAAAGCAGATATAGCTTCTGGTGCTAGTGCTCAAACTAATTGTGCACCTGAAGTAGCTAATAGTTATGCTAAGCTTGGATATGATCGTTATCCTACGTACTACCTTGTAAGTGACACAATCAAAACTTTTGGTAAAGAATAGCAATAAAAATAATAAAACATGGTGGAAAAACAAACTGATGTAGCTTATGGTAGAGCTAAAGCAGTTTATGACAAGTTAACCCAAGATCGAGAGGATTACACACGGAGAGCCGAAGAGTGTGCAAAGTACACCATTCCTCGTCTATTCCCTAGAGAATATGACGATAGTGGTACTGACTATGCAACACCTTACAACTCAGTGGGTGCAAGAGGGGTAAACAATCTGGCATCTAAATTGTTGCTTGCATTGTTGCCTCCCAATCAGCCTTTCTTTAGGTTTGGCCTAGATGAAGAATCAATGACAATACTTCAGGAATCGAATAACGAGCAAATGAAGGATGCCATTGAACTTGGTTTGTCTATGCTTGAGAATGCTGTAATCAAGTATATGGAAGCTAATTCTCTTAGACCTACTTTAAGTGAGGCCATAAAACAGCTCATTGTAGCTGGTAATGCCTTATTGTTCCTTCCTCCAAAAGAAGGCGGTGTCAAATGTTACAAACTCAGAAACTATGTTGTTCAGAGGGATGGGACGGGTAATGTCCTTCAGATTGTAGCTAAAGACACTATGAGTAGAGCTTCGTTGCCTGACTATGTTTCTAAGTTCCTGAACGATCACAGACCGGTAATCAACGAAGACTCTAAGCCTTCTGAGGAAAAGGTATATATTTATACGCATACCTACTTGGATGGTGACAGATGGAAGTCTTACCAAGAGATAGATGGCTTTAAGGTACCCAAGAGTGAACAAACGTATCCTAAAGACAAGCTTCCGTGGATGCCTATCAGATTCTCTAAGATTGACGGTGAGAACTATGGTCGTTCCTTTGTGGAAGACTTTCTTGGTGACTTAAGAAGTCTTGAAGTTCTCTCTCAGTCGATTGTTGATTTGTCAAAGATTGCTGCTAAGGTAGTCTATCTGGTTAGTCCTTCTTGTCAGACGAATATACAGGCTTTGGCTAAAGCTAGAAATGGTGCTTATGTGAAGGGACGTGTAGATGATGTTGTCCCTGTACAGTTAAACAAATCTGCTGACATGCAGGTTACTATGAGTACCGCTTCTAATATTGAACAAAGATTGTCTTTCTGTTTCCTTCTTAATAGTGCAGTCCAAACAGGTGCCCAAGGAAGAGATAGAGTTACGGCAGAAGAAATCCGATATGTTGCAGGTGAACTTGAAGATACTTTAGGTGGCACCTATTCTCTTCTGTCTAACGAACTTCAGATGCCATTGGTGAAGTGTATCTTCAATCAGATGCAATCCAATGGTCAACTTCCAGACTTCGGTGAGTTCGACTCTAGAATTGAACCTACGATTGTTACAGGTGTTGATGCTCTTGGACGTGGACATGATCTTGCTAACTTGACTCAGGCTATGACAATTCTATCACAGTTCCCTGATGTTATGCAAAGTGTCAATCAAAACAATCTGGCATTGAGAGTCTTTACTAGTGCCCATATAGACCCAACAGGTTTGATTAAGACACCTGAACAAATCGAACAAGAAAGACAAGCTCAGATGCAAATGTATCAACAACAGGTTGCTACGGATACTGCGGGACAAGTCGTAGCAGATCAAGCTAGAGCACAAGCTCAGTAATACTAAAAGGATGATAACTAAATGAGTGGTGAAGCCCCTACTAATGAACCTGTAGATACCGGTAATATTGATGTGCATGTTGGTGCAGATACCGGTACTGTACAAATGAATACTGATGGGAGCAATGGTCAATCCATTATGGCTCCTGAAGGTGAACCTGATGTTACTACACAAGGTGAAGCTGATACTAATGACAGCTCTAGCAACGACAATAATCCTCCTAGTGATACTACCCTAGCGAATGACGTAGCTAAACATCAGGATACTCTTAAGGCTCTTGAAAAAGATCTCCGTAATAAGGGAGTTGACTTCAAGCAGGCCATTAAGGAATATGAAGAATCTGGTAATATTTCCAGTCGTACTTTGGCTAACCTTGTGAATGCAGGTTATCCGAAAGAAGTGATTGAGTCTTTCATTGAAGGAAGACATGCAATCGAAGAAAGATTCACTAAAGCAGTCTATGAATCTGCCGGTGGTGAAGAAGAATACTTTAAGATGACTCAATGGGCGGCCAATAACCTTCCTCAGAGTACCCTTAAAGCGTTCAACAAAGCTCTCGATAGTAATGACTTGGATTTGATCTCGATGATGGTTGCAGGGATTCAATCCAAGATGAACGCTACGAGAGGTACATCTAATCCTACACTTTTGGGCAGTACCCAAGGTGCAGGCGGAGGAGAACCTAAAGGGTTTGCATCGAAGCAGGATATGATTAAAGCTATGTCTGACCCTAGATATGCGAGAGACCCTGCATATACCCGTTCTGTTGAACAAAAGATGCTCTATACTGTATTTTAAAAAATAAATAAACCGATAATAATATAATAAAAAATAATAACATAATAAGAGGTTATTTAAATGGCAGCTCTTAATGCTAATTCTATTTCCAATCCTGGTCAACAACTGAGTGCAGGTGATCGCCGTGCGTTGTTCCTGAAGATTTTTGCAGGTGAAGTTCTGACGGCTTTTGCTCGTACCACGGTTATGATGGACAAGCATATTGTCCGTACTATTAACTATGGCAAGAGTGCAAGTTTTCCTGTTATGGGTCGTACTCATGCTAAGTACCTTGAACCCGGTAACAACTTGGACGATCAACGTAAGAAGATGGAACACACCGAGAAGATCATCGAGATCGACGGTCTTCTTACGGCTGACTGCTTGATTACCGATATTGACGAAGCAATGAACCACTATGATGTTCGTTCTGAATACTCTCGTCAACTTGGTGAAGCTCTTGCTCAGGCTGCTGACTGTGCTGTTATCAATGAACTTGCTAATCTGGCAGCTAAGAAAACTGCGGGTATGCAAGAAAACATTCCTGAAAATTCTACTCTTGAAAACCCCGGTACTGGTAAGGCTTTTGAATTCGTTACCGCTATGGACGAAGCTCAGTCCGCAGCGTATGGTAATAAGCTTCTTGAAGGTCTGATTGCTGCTCGTGCTGCATTTACCCGTAACTATGTGCCTCAGGCTGATCGTTACTTCCTGACGACTCCTGAAGGTTACTCTGCTATTCTCCGTGCGTTGATGCCTGATGCGGCTAACTATGCGGCTCTCTTTGACCCGTCTAGCGGTCGCTTGATGAATGTTGCAGGCTTCCAGATCATTGAAGTTCCTCACTTCATTAACGATGGTGTTGACAACAAGCATAAGCTGAAGGCTCAATTGACGACTGCTGTGTTGCAAGGTATTGTCTTCCATCGTTCTGCTGTGGGTACTGTGAAGCTCCGTGATCTTGCTATGGAACAAGCACGTAGAGCTGAATATCAGGCAGATCAAATCATTGCCAAGTACGCGATGGGCCACGGTGGGCTTAGACCCGAAGCCGTTGGTGTCTTTGTGAAGACTGCTCAGGTTGGCTCCGATACCTAAGGAGTAGTCGATGCCTGCTGATCTTAATAAGTATGGTAACACCTACGATATTACTGCTAAGAAGTGGGTGAAAGACATGACGGATTCTGAGCTTGAAACTTATGGCTACAAAGAAAAGGAAGAGGAAGAGGATGGAGAAGAAGGCCAAGCTCTTCAGACTGTAGCTTCTAAGGCGAGAGCTAAGAAGACCGTAGCTTAACTAATAAACTATAAGCCCTAGAGTGTACTTTAAGTATGCCCTAGGGCTATTTTTTCAAGAGGAGATTAGCTTTGATTATAACTCCGCAAAATGAATTAGATGCAGTCAATGAAATACTAAGTGCTATAGGCTCTTCTCCTGTTTCTAGCCTTGAAGACGAAAACAATGTTGATGTCATCAATGCTAAAAGAATTCTTAAAGGTGTATCCAAGGAAATACAAGCAAGAGGATGGTTCTTTAATACTCTTGAAATGATACATCTTGACCCTGAAGATAACCGGTATGGAAAACTTAATGTTCCTTGTCCTAATAGTTATCTCAGGTTTGAAGCTCCAACCTATAAGTTAATTCGAAGAGACGGATATTTCTTTGATGTCTATAGTCAAACCAACATATTTCCTGAAGGTTTGGACATTAAGATACTTGTCAAGGAACTTCCGTTCAATGAGCTTCCAGAACAATTTAGAAAATATATTACAGTTCGTTCTTCTAGGATATTCCAAATGAGATACCTAGGGGACGATGGATTAGACCTTCATCTTCAAACTGAAGAGACTGCTGCTTATGCAGATGTAGTTGACTATGACTTGACTACAGGTGACTACAATGTCTTTGAGGATGGAGACTTTATCCAGATAGCGAGACACAGAGGAGTACCGTATGCCCCTTATTTCCCAGAGCATTAGTTCATTTAAAGGTGGCGTATCCCAACAGCCTGATATTATACGGTTCCCTGACCAAGTAGAAGAACTTATTAACGGTTTCCCTAGTGAAGTAGAAGGTCTTCAGAAGAGACCCCCTACTATACATATAGCTAGACTTGGAGACTCTATGGGTAACAATAAGGTGAGATACCATGTTATCAATAGAGATGAGAATGAGCAGTACATCCTAGAGATGCGCTCAGGTAGTCTTAGAGTATGGGACTTGGATGGTAACGCTAAGACTGTCAACATTAAGGAAGATGCTAGTTATCTGACTGTCACAGACCCTATAAAGGAATTCAGAGCTGTAACTGTTGCTGACTATACGTTTATTCTGAACAACACCATTAAGACTGCTATGACTGATGATCTCAGTCCAGACACGAATGATGGCAAGGTGTTGTTTGATGTCAGAGGTACTGCCTATGGTAAGACCTATGAGATATGGCTTAATGATAAGTTCTGTGCCGGTGTAAGATTACCTTCGGGTAACTCTGCGTGGCACGCTAGATATGCCAATACTCAGAAAGTAGCAGAGTGTCTTTACTATGCTTTGATTGGTACTAAGCCTACTGAAGGTTACTGGGAAGGTGTAGCATGGAAGACTGGGTTTAGTCAACTGGCATCCGCAGGTGACGAAGATGTTTGCTCTATTGCTACGTCTGATGATGGTTGGAATAATGTAGGTATTACAGGTACCTTTGAGGCAGAACAAATAGATAACAGTTCTACTCTGTCTGTTCGTAAGAAAGATGGGAGTGACTTCGAGTATAACATTGAAGATGGTTATGCCGGTGGTAACTTCTACTCTGCTAAGGACTGGGTATCTTCTGAGAATAAGCTACCAAACGATGCACCTGATGGTTTTGTATTGAGAATTAAAGGATACACTTCAGGCGATACTTCAGATGACTACTATGTCAAATGGAATGCTAGCGAAAAGACTTGGCAAGAAACTCTAGCTAGAGGTATTCCCTATAAGATTGATGCTCAGACAATGCCTCATGCTCTTGTCAGAGAATCTGATGGTACCTTTAGTTTCAAGAGATTGGAATGGATAGATAGACAAACAGGTGACGAAGATAGTAACCCTGAGCCTACCTTCATTACTAGAACAATCAATGATATATTCTTCTATCGTAATAGACTAGGGTTTATTGCAGATGAGAATATTATCTTGAGTGCTAGTGCTGATTTCTTTAACTTCTGGTTTGAGACTGCTACGAGTGTCCTTGATACGGATGCTATAGACGTAGCTGTGAGTTCCAATAAGGTATCCATTCTGACTCATGCTGTGCCATTCTCTAGGGAACTTATGCTGTTTGCTAGGGAAGGACAGTTTGTCTTAGGCTCAGATGGTGTCTTAACTCCTAAGTCAGTTAAAGTAGATCAAGTGTCTAGCTTTGTGTACAATCCTAATGTTCAACCTATCAATATTGGTAATAGCATTTATTTCATTAACGATAGAGTGAACTATTGCTCTCTTATGCGTTTCTATACGATTCAAGATGTAGCAGACCTAAGAGATGCTGAGGATTGTTCTAGTCACGTACCTAGATATATTCCTACAGGAATCACTAGACTCTCTGGGAACTCCACAGAAAATGTCATTACTTGTCTTTCTGATAATATCCCTAATACTGTATATACTTATAAGTTTATTCTTGTCAACGGTAATACAATCCAACAATCGTGGTTTAAATGGACTTTTGGGACTGATGACAGTCGTGTCTTATTGGCTGACTTTATCAATGCTAATATATACATGATTATAAGTACACCATCAGGTTTATTCCTAGAGAAAGCTGAATTGACTGGTAATACTCTAGATTATCATGATGAGCCTGTAAGACTATTCATGGACAGAAAGACAGAGTACACGATACCTCAAGGAAACAAATACAGTGATTTCAATAATTATACAGAGGTATCACTTAAAGATGTCTATGGTACGACTCCTACAGAAGGCTATACGTACTTCCTTGTCACTCCTGAAGGGTATCTTTATAAGACAAGCGAATGGGATGATAACGGTGTATTCAGACTTACAGGAGACCTTAGAAATAAGAAGGTATTCGTAGGCAGACAATATGTTCTTGATGTTACTTTGTCTAGACCTTTGATTAAACAGAATAACAGTCAAGGTGCTGTTGTGTCTGAAGACGAAGGAAGACTTATGCTGAGATACTTCTGGTTCAACTATTCTGATTCCGGTGTGTTTAACACGAAGGTAATCAATAGTTTGAAACACAAAGAATATACCTATACTTGTACATCTAAGAATCTTGGTGTGTCTGACTTGTTGCTTGGTGTTAATAAGGTATTCGGTGGACGCTTTAAGTTCCCTGTGCATGAGCTGAATAATGAAGTAGCTATTAAACTCTATAGTGACAATATGCTTCCTGTGAATATTGTTTCTGGTGGTTGGGAGGGTATGTATGTTAGAAGAACTCAGAAGGTGTAACAGATGGCAGTAGGTGGAATTATAGGTGCTATTGTAGGTGGTGTTGTAGGTGGCATAGGTGGGATTCATAATGTCAGATCTCAGCAAAAGGCTATGCGTGAAGCCTACATTCAGCAGATGTCTGTTCTGATGAAGAACTACAACTACAATCAGAATGCACTCACAACTGAAGAAAGATATTCCCTTGAGTCAGCTAAGAGTAATCTTTTTAACATAGAGCTTAATGCAATCCAGAACAATGCTCAGGTATCAGCAGCTCTTAGTGAAACTGGTACTGAAGGCAGAACGTCTAAACAAATTGGTAGAGCTATTGAAGGTCAAACAGAAAGACGAAAGACTTCGGTTATAGATAACTACTACCAAGATATTGGGGAGATCAGGCAACAGAAAGACGCTCTCTATATACAAGTTAAAGATACCGTAGAGCAAGCTGAAGAGAACTTTAATGATGCTCAGGCTTCTGACTTCCAAAACGTTATGTCTGTATTTCAGAGTTCTGTTAAGGGTTCTATCAAGGGATTTATGATAGGCTCTGGCATAGGTGGTGGCTTTAGTGCTATGGCCGGTGGTGGCGCATCAAGCATAGCCGGTGCAGGTAGTGGCTCTATGTCACTTGCAGGTATAGGCTCTAGTGGTGCTTTGAGTACAGGTGCAGCAGGAGCTTCTAGTGCAGGTTCTATTGCTTTGTCTGCCGGTTCTAGTGGTTGGTCTTGGGGTAACTTCTTGAGTGGTTTCAATCAGTCATTCTCGAAGTACGACAATATGTTCCAAGGCATGAATATGCTGTCAAATATGTTTGGAAGTTCTAGTAACGGAAGCAGAAACAATAGACTTTATCGTTATAACTTTGTTTATTAAAGGAGACTAGATGGCAAGTTATCAAAATAGTGCAGGTAACAAGGGAATAGCTAGTCAGTATGGACAATGGAGATATTTCAATTCTAGTATCCAAGCATTAGACAAAGGTAAGGCTGCTAGACTAAATACTAGAGTATTGGATGCTCCCCCTAAAGTGGCTGATAACTATGCAGAAGCTTTAGGGAAACTTGTAGATATTGGATTGGCAGGATTTAAAGCATACCAAAAGAATGCCTATGATCTTGCAGATAAATACATTGATCGCTATGGGTTGCAGGCATACAATAAAGCTATAGTTGACAATGATATTCCGATACAAGATAACCCTGTAGCAATGCAGAGAATCAAGTATCGTACAGGTCAGATTCTTTCTGGTATCGAAGAGACAGACTTTAACAATCGTATTGCTCGTGGTGAATTCGTAGGTAAGAGTCCCTATGAAGTAGAAGTAGCAATGATTGACTCTAAGATGTCAGCTCCTAGTGAAGTCTCTCAGTATATGCCTTATGATGCTGAAAATGACTACTTCTTTAAAGAAGGTTTCTGGGCTGAATCAGAGAGACAACGTGAAGCATCGTATGTCAAAAATGCTAGTGTCACTAATCAGTGGTACAAGGAGGAATCTGCTAGACAAGTAACAGCACTTGTAGGTAAACTCATAGATGATGGCAATACACCCGATGCTGTCTTTGCCGGTATTGAAGACTGGGAAAATACTCAAGGTTCTTATTTTAGTCCTAAAGAGAAGACTGAACTCTACACGAGTATCTTTACTAGAGCTTCAACTAAACCTTGGGGTAGATCGTATGTAGATTATCTGGCAGATCAAAAGATACCGGGTTCTGATATGACCTTCCGTGATTACTATGGTGATGACTATATCAGAACTTTGCAGACTAAAGCTGATAATGTAAAGTTTGAAGCTGATGGACAAGAATACTATGCGTTTAAGACATACGTAGATTCTCTAAAGACTGCACCTGATGGTATTCCTAAGCTTAGAGGATTGTTGACAGAAGAGATTAAAGCTAATGGTAATCTTAAAACAAAGAAAACTGATCTTCTGTATGGTGCTATTGATGATGCTGAGAGAAACCAAAAGACTCTTCTTAAATCAGCAGAATCAGAAAATAATAGAACAATAACTCTTGCGTCTTATATAGATTATTACAGAGATAAAGCTTTAGGAAACACTTCTGAAACTGAAGAATCTGCTATATTCAGACTTAAGGGTGATGCCAACACTAGAAAACTTGCCCAACAGTTTGTTGTAGGCGAAGTGTTAAACTCTGGTGATACTGTCAGAATTAACACCATGCTTAACAATATAGTTGCTAATGGTGCCCCTTCTGAACTTAGAACGTTTACTGCTGAACAGTTCAAGAATGCTTTTACAAAAACGACTTCTGCTGTAGAGAACTTTGTAAATAAAGGTGTATTACCTACAGGTTCTGACCCTGACATGGTTCCTTTGTCTGATGCTAAAGGAAATAACTTAGGGTATGTTCCTAAGAATCTGGCTAGTTTTGTTGAAGTCTATAACATGAATCCTTCTGCTGTAGCAAATCTTGTTAGTAATGACAAGGGATTCAAAGATGACATGGACTTGATTAACATGGGAATGGATATGGGATATAACCCCATAGAAATCCTTGGGCGTAAGCAAGCTTTTATAGCTAATAATGAAGCTATGAGTGATGCTACTGGTTCCCCTGAACAGAAGTTTAATACCCTTGTCAGAATGTCTGAGATTAGAGGATTTGAAGAAGACAGAATACCTAAAGCACAGTTTGCTAGAATAAACGATGCTCTTGATGGTATTGTCTTAGCTAGGGCGCATAAGCTTAGTTTGGTAACGAATGAAAAGATGGGTAAGTGTGTCTCTGCTGCTAAGGAACAAGTTGAAGCAGAACTTGCAGGTATCAATACTTTCATTGTTCCTCGTAGTCTTCTTTTGAAAGATTTTGCAGGGATAACTGTAGATTCAGATACCATTGTCGATATAGCAAATGAAGTCTTTGTAGATATTGCTAAGACAGCACCGGGGGTTAAACTTCCTAAGGATTATGATGCTTCTTATTATGATGCTGCAAACAATACAATTCATGTGATTGATATTAGTGGTAATCCTAGAGGCAATATACCTATTAACGTCTTCACTAAGAAGATTAGAGAAGCTTTTGATAAAAGAAATATTGAGAGATAACAATGCCTGATAATAAACCTATTGTTGCTACTACAGGAAGTATGCAACTATTTAGTGGTAATTCCACTTCTGTATCCTCAGCAACAAATAGTGGCATTCCTATATTGGGCTTGGATACTATCAATGAAAAAGAACCTAGAGTAAATAATGAGTTACCTCAAGGAACACCTAACGATATAGAATACAAACCTTATGGTTGGGATGAACTTGGTAAACTCACTCAGGATTCCTATGCCATTTCTCCTTTCGGTATGTTCTATAGACAAGCTAAGAATGGCACCGGTGAATTCTGGGAGAGCTACAAACCTTCTATTTCAGAACTTGACAAAATCTACAAACAGGTAGGTACAGATGAAGATGTCCTAGATGTTGTTCTACGTGGTGCTGACACCTATGAAGAAGTAGAGAAAAACATAGCTCTATATAAACAGAACCTAGAGATTGAACGTAGGATTGCTAATAGTCCTTGGTACTGGCAATTATATAGTGGTATTATAGGTGCTTTTGGTAATCCTGTCGATCTCGGTACTATGGCTTTGACTGCTGTAGTTCCTCCTGCCGGTGCTGTTTTAGGAGTATCTACTAAGGCGGCTAAAGCTATAGATATAGGTGGTCGTATAGCAGCCAATGTTGTTTCTGGTGTAGCCGCTAATCAGGTTGCAGGTGAAGTGAGTGGTCTTGAAACGAATGTGTGGAGAGACGTAGCCGCTATAACTACTTTGTCTGGTGCTATGGAAGTAGCAGGATATGCGGCAACTAAGCTTAGAGTCTCTAAGATTAAAGGTGTTCTAGCACATGACAAGTATGTGACTAATGGAGAAAAACCTAAGGCTATCGGAGACTTTGCGCCTGAGATTGAAAAAGTAACAAAGTCTAAGGGTTTTGTTACTAAACTCAATGACATGAGAGAGCAGTTGACTTCTGGTCTTCCTTCTGTTGAAGTAAAACAAAGACTTCTTGATTATGATAAAGAAGGCATTGATAGTGTTAGCTTTCTTATAAGAAACACCACTCATTGGGAACAAGGAGTTAGACACGTAAGGACTGAATCAGATCAATCTAAGATTTACCTTAATGACCCTAAGGAAACTATTCCTGTAGATGTTATGCCTTATGATAGAAGTGATAGATTGGGAACTACTCGATTTGGTTCCGGTAAGGCTACCCTTTATGAAGAGTCTGAAAAACTTAGGGTTGATGATGATAAATATCTGAGAAGCTTTAGAAACGACATAGGCATTGTCTCTAAAATGTATGGAGACGAAGATGTAAGGAACTATTTGTTTCTTAAGGGTGAAGGCTATGATATTCCTCCTGAGTTAGCTCAGTTAGACAAAGACCCAAGAATGCAGAGGGCTATTAAAAACTACATAGCTTCCTACAAAAAGAAGGGTGAACAACTTACTCAGGTTGATGCTATATCTGATATTTGGGGATACTTGAATTATATTCCTATGAGAATAGACAGAAGATCATATACAAAATATAGTAAGCAATTTGCTAACACAGAGCTTGCTAGAAAGAATCTTATGCGTTACCTGATGGAAGGTGTGTATAATAGTCCTAAGCATCTTGAGTGGTTCAAAGAAAGATTTGAACAAGAGTTAAAAGAAAGAATAGCTAAAGAAAGAGAAGAGGCTGTAGCTAAAGGTATTGAGTACAAAGAAAAGAAGTTATCACAAGCAGATTATGATGCTGAGTTTAATGCCTACTTAACAGATAAAGCTGAGGCAGCATCTAAAGGTTATTCAGATCAGGGTGTGTCTTTAGAGAAACATTCTGATGATTACAGCGATTTCAGTACAGGATTCTCTTTTACAAAGGAAAGAATGCCTTGGAATGCAGCATACGTTGATCGAAATGGTTTCTCTTTGAATAGTCTCAGAGCTGACCCTGTTGATACCATAGAAAGATATAATAGACGTGCTAATGGTTTAATTGCTACTAAGCGTGTGTTTGGAAAGACATTTGACGAACTTGATGCTGACATTGTGTCTTCCGCTAATGAGCTGTTTGATAAACACCATAAGGATGCCAAGATAAGACAGCAATATATTAGAGATATGAGAGCTATGATTAGGAGAGCTTATGGGATGAACATCTCCGATAGAAAAGCTTACGATGCTGTAGATGCTTTTATGGCTCTATTTAAGAATGGTATGTTCTCTACTGTAGGTACATTTATGGGTGCCCTGAACTCTGGTGAAATTGGTATGCTTGTCAATTCCTATGGCGCAGGTAGTCTCATTAGAAGCATCCCCGGTGTTGGTAATATATACTCTAAGTTGGCTAAGTCTGGACACTTAGATAAGGCTAGTATTGAGTCGATCAAGAAACACATAGTTGGCTATGAGTTCAACGAAAGGTTGAATCTAAGAGCAGCTATTAAAGAAGCTGAAGATAACTTTGAGGATATGAATCCTTATCTAGCGAAGGCTGTTGGGGCATCTAGGTTTATGGCTGAACATTCTCCTGCGGGTTTTGTAATGCGTGGCTTCCAAGGACACATTAACGATGTGATTACGGATGCTGTAACATCTGAACTCATAACGAGAGCTTTGAGCACTAGAGGTGGTATCAAGGGGATGTTTAAAGACCCTAAAGTGTTTGAACGCTTGGGTATCACTAAGGATGACATCAAGTATTTAAACAGAGTCTTTAGACGTTATGCTACTACCAATAAGGATGGTTCTTATTCTTTAAAGGAAGGATTCGAGACTCTGGCAGATGATGATATGTTTAGAGACATCTTCGGAAGACTCCATAAATATGCTTTTGAAGAATGCTTGCAGAGAAGAAATCCTGATGACATCTTTACGTGGCAATTGGGAGACAAGAGTGTGATGCTTGATCTTGCTATGCAGTTTAAGACATTTGCTATTCAGTCCTATAATAAGAGATTTGTAAAGATGCTTAACCGTATCGAAGATGGTGATAGTCTGGCTATGTTTAACTTTGCAATTACTACTACCGCATTGTCCGGTACTGTCAACATGCTTGTATCCTATACTCGTTCTCTAGGTATGGAAGAAGAGGCACGTAATGACTATCTTGATAGAACTATAGGGTTCCATGATTTCAAAGACTTAGATAATCCTGAAGTTCTATCTCAGGCATTGTTCTATAATATGGTTAACCGTAATCCTATTATAGCTGCCTTTGCTCTTGCTTGGAATACAGCAGGTATTGGTACAGGTGGTAAGACTACAGCGTCTATTACAGATGACTATGCTGATAGCATGACTCTAGGTAACTTTAATGTTGGCAAGCAAATTACCGATATGATTCCTGCTGCTAGACTTATAGATTCAACAGCAGATTTTGGTATAGGTCTATACAATTCGAGTATTATAGCTATGGATGACGAAGAGGATACCTATGAGAATAGATCAAAGACATCTAAGCAATTACTTAAAGGTCTTAATCTCTTGCCGTCACTTCCCTATTTGTCTCCTGTATTGAGAGATCACGTAAAAGACAGCCTCGAAGAATATAAATATGGATATTAAACAACATGGCAGATACTATTGCTAATTATACAGGTAATGGTACTCAGACTGACTTTGTAGTTCCTTTTGACTACCTTAAGAAGAGCTTTGTGCATGTGTATGTGAACAATGGCTTTTCTCTTCTTACAGGTGGTGACTATGGAGATACCGGTGCTGACTATTATTTCCTAGATGATACTACAATACGCCTTAAGACTGCCCCTGCTGAAGGTGAAGGTATTGTAGTCAGACGTTATACTTCAGCTACAGAACGAATAGTCTCTTTTGAGGATGCTTCTATTCTCAAAGCTACAGACCTTGATACGTCTCAACTTCAGGCATTCCATATTGCTGAAGAAGCTAGAGATAACGTTAAGGATGCTATGTTAAGAGACGATGAGGGTAACTGGGATGCTCAGAATACTCGTATTGTCAATGTAGCTGACCCTGTAGATGACCAAGACGCTATGACTCTTGGTTACTATAAGAAAGATAAACAATCCGTCATAGACTTAAAGAATGAAACTAAAGGGTATCGAGACGAAGCTTTAGGTTTCAGAAATGAAGCTGAAGAATTCAAAGATACTACTAAAGGTTACAAAGATGATGCTGAAGAGTCCAAGAATCTAGCTAAAGACTGGGCTGTCAAGATGGACGGTAAAGTAGTCGAAGAAGGTGAAGAGATAGACTACTCTGCCAAATATTGGGCACAGTCTGTAGCAGAGATGGGTGAAGCAGCTAAAGTTGTAGCTGACAATATTGATGATGTTAATACAGTAGCAGACAATATTGATAATGTCAATACTGTAGCAGGTGATCTTGAAGGTACCTTTAAGCCTCCTCAATTTACCGATATGGGTAGAGTGGGCACAGGTGAAACTGAAGAGATCGAAGTAACCGGTGGTAACATCAAGACTGTATCAGATAACATTGAGGATGTCAATAGTGTAGCTAGTGCTATCGAAGATGGTTCTCTACAAACAGCTATAGATTCTGTACCTGTTACTGTTGAAAATGTCCGATTGTCCAATGAAGCTAAAGATGGTGCTGTAGCGGCTTCTAACAAAGCTAAAGATTGGGCTATCAAGATGGACGGCAAGGTTACTGATGATGCAGGTCTAGAAGTAGATTATAGCTCTAAGTACTATGCCGATCAAGCTAAAGCTTCTGCTGAAGAGGCCAATGTCTCTGCGGATGTTGTGACTGAAGCTGTGACTGAGGGTGTCTCTCAGATCAACGCTTTGTCTCAGCAAAATGTGACTGAGATAACCAATGCAGGTACGGAACAAGTAAACAATGTGAATACCGCAGGTACTGCTCAGGTTGAAGCTGTGAATACCGCGGGTTCAACTCAAGTGTCTGCTGTAGAAGACGAGGGTGCTTCTCAGGTATCCGCTGTGACTGCTGAAGGGACTAAGCAAACTGGCCTTGTTACTGCTGAAGGTACCAATCAGATTACCTTAGTGGGACAAAAAGGTGACTCTGTAATTGCTACCATTGATTCTTCTAAAGATGGTCTGATTGAAGAACTTCAAACTGAAGGTACTGCTCAGATTGGTCTTATAGAAACCGCAGGTACAACTCAGGTTGGTAATGTCAATACAGCAGGTACGACTCAAGTATCCAATGTAAATGATGCAGGGGATACTCAGGTTCAAGCTGTAAATACCGCAGGTACTAATCAGATTTCCGCTATAGGTACTGCCGCTGAAGAAGCTATAGCAGACCTTGAGCCTTATGTAGAGAAAGCTCAGGCATGGGCAGAGAAAACAGATGGCCCTGTTGAAGGTGGTTCTTATAGTGCCAAGTACTGGGCTAATCAGGCATCTAGTGGTCAACTTAATGCTGACTGGAATGAGACAGATTCTAGCAATAAGGGGTACATCAAGAATAAACCTGATCTTTCTGTCTATGCTGAAAAGACCTATGTTGATAGTGCTTTAAGCAGTGCTTTGGTTTATCAGGGTTCTGTCAATACGTATGCTGATCTTCCTGTAGCTTCACAGAAAGTAGGCGATATGTACAACGTAGCTCAGGCTGATAGTTCCCACGGTATCAAAGCAGGGGACAATGTAGCTTGGAATGGTACTGCTTGGGACGTCCTAGCGGGTGCTGTTGATTTATCTGCTTACCTGACTAAATCTAGTGCCGCTTCTACGTATGCTACGATAGATGATCTTGATACCACCAATAACAGCATTGATACCCTTGAGACTACTGTAGGTACTAAGGCTAATGATTCTGCTGTAGTTAAGCTTACAGGGAATCAAACAATAGCTGGTACTAAGACCTTTAGTTCTACCATTGCAGGTAATATCAATGGTACTGCTAGGAATGTTACTGAAAGATATACAAAGACGTCTAGAGGTGACATAGAGTACGGAGAGAATAATAACTACCTGATTGATAAAGCGGCTTTAGCATTTTGGAATGGTCGCTATAGTGGTACTTCGAGTAATCTAGAATATTGCAGATATGGCACTATTATAGACACAACCCGAGATCAAACCATTGGTGGTACTAAGACATTCTCTGAGACTATCGTAGGCAGTATCAATGGTAATGCGGCTACAGCAGATAAATTAAAGACAGCTAGAACAATCAATGGTACTTCCTTTAATGGTTCTGCAAATATCAATATCAATAATATTGTCTCTAGAGGACAAGTAACTGCACTTAGTGGTTCTACTAGAGGTTCTATTAAAGGTATTCAGCTTTATGAAGCATACAATAATGGGTATCCTTATTCTTATGGTAATGTCATCCACATGAGAGGTGCTAGAGAATCTTATGGCGGTGACAATGAAATCATGTTTACTTGGAATGGAACTGATAGAGTATTCATTAGAAGCCTTAGAGATACTGCAACTTCTGAGTGGACTGAGTGGAGTGAACTACAGGTAGTTAGAACTGATTATGGGAGAGTAGGGAGTTAATATAAAAGATGGCTGTAAATTTAACTAACTTAGACATATCCACAAGATATGCTCTACAAGAAGACTTTGATAACGGTTTTGTAGGCAGGGACAGACAAATCGTTATTCAAACGGATGATGCTAAAGGGTATCGTCCAATTATCATGGATGGTAAGACTTCAGGTGGTAAGAACAAGGTTGCCCTCATGGATGACCTTGATGATTTGAAACCTGCAAGAGCAACTAGTGCTGACAAGTTATATACTGCAAGAACAATCAGAACTAACCTTGCATCCACTTCTACTGCATCCTTTAATGGTACTGCAAATGTAACACCGGGTGTTCAAGGTATCCTTGGTACTGCTAATGGCGGTACAGGTAATGATGATGGTACTGTAGCTAAATTGACTACAGCTCGTACCTTTATCTGCAACCTTGAGTCCACTTCTGCGGGTTCCTTTAATGGCAGTGCTAATGTCACATTGGGTGTTTCTGGTGAACTTCCGATTGCTAGAGGTGGTACTGGGCGTACTGATGGTCATGCACCTAAAGATATTCTTATGTCTGGCAACAGAGGAAACCTTAACGGTTACGAGAACTCTAGCAACGTGACTTCAGCTAGTCTGACTGTCAACAATAGTTCTAGAGATTCTATTTGTTGGACTTACTCTGGTGATATGGCTTTGACTATCAGTAACGGTGCGGCTAACCAATCGTGGACTAAGGTTATTGTTATGAACAACGCGAATAGTTCTGGTAGCTTGGCGGTAACTGCTGATTCGTCTAAGTTTACTTGGATAACTGATAATGCTACGAGTCTTCCTGCTAAAGCTTTTGTTGGTATTATGGTTGTTCATTGGTCTAATACTCATGGGTTTATTTCCTTGATGTTTAAGGAGTCTTAATACCATGATTAAGAAATATACTTATAAAGGAAAAGAATACACGTCTGTTTACCAATTGAAGAAAGACATTTGGGAACAAGACGGTAAAGCCTTTTCTACTCCTAAGGATGCTTCTGGTTGGGCAATATATGGGGTGGTTTATCAAGAACTCCCTGACCCTGAGCCAGTAGAACCTTCCTTGGAGGAAGTAAAGCAAACCAAACTAAATGAACTTGAAAGAAAGTTCCTTAGTTGGTATGAAAATGACGCTAAGATGATCTCTAGCTTAGGCTATGAGTGTGACTCTGATGCTAGAGCTATGATGGACGTTAATGGTCTGGTTATAGCGGCTGAGTCTGGAGCTATGGTTTATACTTCTATTTTCATGGATGCCAATAATCAGCCCCATATGGTATCCTTGGAACAACTCAAGACGATACAGCTTGAGATCATTACAGCGGGACAATCTGCATATAACGAAAAGTGGACTTATAGAACTGCTATTGAATCTGCTACATCCGTAGAAGAAGTCAAAAGTGTCACTATAAGTTTCACTAAGTGTGACTTTAGTGACAATGAGGCATCCTGATTGTTTTCAGGTACTCGTTGCATTAGATCAATTAGTGAATACACTTTTTGGTGGATATGCAGATGAAACGGTGTCTAGTCGATCACATAGAGCTTACATTACAGGTAAGCGAAAGTGGACTAGAAATTTAATTAACCTATTATTCTTTTGGCAAGACGATCATTGTAAGGAGGCGTATGAAAGTGAACTTAATAGGTTACAATACCCTCCTGAATTTAGAGAGGATGCTAATTTATAGATATGCTAAATAAAGACTTAATATTTAGCTTAATGATGGAAGATTATATGGGAAATTTATATATTCCTTGGCTTAGCACAGATTTTTCAGAGAAAGAAGAAACAACTTCTTTAGATTTTATTCTAGAAAGAAGTGCTACTATGGGTGTTACAAAAAGCAATGGTAGAGCATCTTCTATCGAGTTAACATTTCCTGATGGTACAACTGAAACATTGTCTAGTACTGATGAATCACAAGGAAATATATACAAGTATGGAACTATACCCCTTCCTAAAGGAACCCGTGTAAAAAGTAATAAAGGATATAATTCTTATTGGACTATTACACTACGCTATCCTATTTGGATTTCCTACCCTGAAATAAAATCTGGGGGGGGGCTTAAATACCCTGTAGTCTTCTTTAGGTCTTACCAATTGAATAATATGGTTTGTATCAATAGAATTAAGTTTAAGAAGAGAGCTTAATATATGTTTGATAAAGACAGAATATTATTCTCATTGGTTGGACTTATAGGAGACGATATGCTTTTTCCTGATTGGGGTAATACACAATACGTTTATATAGGGCGTTCTGAGAGCTATACAGTTAAGCAAGACTCTTTTATTGTATGCTTTTCTTATTCTAATGACGATATTTCAGGAGCATTTATTTCTATAGACGGTAAAACCCCCTTTTATGATGATGAAAGAAACGCACATAGCGAGCCTACCTTTTATTGCGCTAAAGGAACTATTTTAAAAAACACTTCTTCATCAAAAACAGTAAAAATGTCCGTAATCCCCTTAGTTAAGGGGGGGGGGGTTAAAGTCATACTGTTGTCTTCTAAAGGCTCAACCAAAAGTTCTCTTCTTTGTTGTAGGAGAATAATGTAATGTCTTTAAACAAAGAGATTATTTTTGGCTTAAGTTCTTTAGGAGGCGATGATATGTATGCTTACCTAGAAATAGAAAAAAATAAAGCTATTTCTGGAAATAGTAATGAGTTTATATTACCAGAACCCACAACTTCGTTTTCAATGAGAGTTAAACATGCTCTTTGGATGAATGGTAATATAACTGTTTATACTCCTGATGGTGAACAATTACACTATGAAGCTTTTGAACTAGATACAGGACAACCTGATTTTACGTGGGGTGTTAATGGATTAGTACCGAAAGGAACAAAAATTGTTTTAAAGATAACAAGTTATAATGGGTCAATAACACCTACGGTATCTTATAACAAGCTTAAATTCTATAAGATTTCACCAGAATTCTTGGGGGGGGTTAGAGTTAGCTCTTATCATATTGTCTCACTCAAAAGAAAATCAAAGAGGAAGAACTTATGTCATTAAATAAGGAAATGATCTTTGGTTTAGCTTTTGATGGTGACAATATGAAAATGTTAGTTTTAACCTCATACGAAATACAATACTACCGTGGCACAATGGCTAGTACATCTTTTGTAACAAGTACCCCAATATGTATAACTGGTTTAAACGATATTGGGGACTATCAGAACGATACAATAACATATCCTGATGGCTCTACACTATTACTTAGCGGGCGATATGCCAGTACTGACACTGATAGTTTACCTACAAAGATTTATGTGCCTGAAGGAACAAAATTAGATATAATTAGTGGTAGTTATCTCTATTACTTACCCTGTAAATGGGTTGATGTATAACAATTCGTAACTAACATAACAAGCTACTCGCTTGTGCATAGACAGTTTTGTATAGATAACCTGTCTGACGTGACAACTACCTAAAACTATACACAACAATAAATGGATAAACGAATATGTATTCTTTTGAATATAAAGATACAGAACATCCTACGAGAGACATGAGGGATGTCCTTGAAGATACAGCTCATAGAGCTAAAGATTGCCTTGAGCATCTTCTGGATGAGTCTTGTTGGGACTCTCAAGATTTGGATGATGTAAAGGACTGCATAGAAATTCTGTGTGGTATCCGTAAGTTTAACTATATGATGGAACATAAAGGAGAATAAAAATGGCTGAATATGCAAGTAAAGGTGTAGCAGGTACGGCTCTGGGTTTGGGTATTGCCGGTACTGTTGGACTCGTGAATCAGCTTAGTGGTTGCAATGGTGGTGTCCTTGGAGGTATCCTCGGTGGCAACTGTTGTAATCGTGGTGTAGGTGGCCTTGCTGAAGCTCAGTACATCTCTGATCTCCAAGCTAAGGTTCAGGGACTTGAAGCTGAGAGATTGGCTAACGCTAATATGGTTGCCGCTTTCAATCAGTCCGTGGCTAATGACAAGGAACTGCGTACTGAAATGTATGCCTTCATTAAACCCTTGTCTGAAGAATCTGCTAACAACAGAGTGACTATTGCTAGACTTGAAGAGCAAATCAAGTGTGCCGGTGAAAAGGCTGAACTTCGTGAACAGGTTATCCAAGGACAGCTTCGTGAACAGGGCTTGGCTCTTAATGGCAAGATTGATCAAGTTGCTTCTGCTGCCAAGTGCTGCTGTGAAGCTAATTCAGCGGCTATTGCAAGTCTCCAGGCTTTGGTTGGCAAGATTACTCAGACTAATGTTCCTCTTTCTGCTATTTGTCCTGAAGCGATGCCGAGATACAACTCTTGGACTGCTCCGACTACCACTACGCCTACGCAATCTTAATAAAGACTTACAATAGATAATAGTGAGCCTAGCTTGGAGGAAACTTCAGGCTAGGCTTTTGTTCAACAAATGGAGGAGAATATGTCAGCATTGATTAGTCTTAGTAAGTTACAGAACGTTATTCCTGAGTTCATTGATACTCGTCTTATGCCTTCAGCACCTTCTACTATGAAGTGGATTCTTGGAGGTTCTACCTTTGTTATCCTTCGTAGAATGGATAGCATTGTCTCTCAGTATCTACCTATGCTGAAGACAGCCGGTATCGTCAATGATAACAATCAGATTGACATTGAGATGGCTAAAGGTTTTATTAACTCTGCCTTTGAGAAGAGTGGTAGAGTAACTGTAATGAATTTTACGTTTGATAAATCTGATGGTGAAGCATTGATTGGTATTCTTGAAAAATACCGTGATACTGAAGAAGGAGTGTCTAATGAAGGTAATTAAGAGAGACGGCCGAGAAGTAGAGTACGACTGGAGTAGGATTGAGTCAGCTATCGGTAAAGCCTATAAAGCTATAGGTAAAAATATTGACAATCCTGATCTGAATATGGTGAACTGCCTTGTTAATCTTGAAGCAGAACTTACAGATATTGAGTATTTCAATGAAAAGATCAATGTAGAAGAGATTCAGGATATGGTTGAAAGATTCCTGAGTGACTACGGATGCTTTGAGACAGCTAAGGCATTTATCCTTTATCGTGAACAACACAGAAAGCAACGTACAGCAGTTCAAGTCAAGGAAGCTATCGAAGAATACATTGGTCATGCTGACTGGAGAATTAAGGCTAATAGTAATCAGGGGTACTCCCTTGGTGGCATGATTCTGAATACTGCCGGTAAGATCACAGCAAACTATTGGCTCAATGAAGTTTATCCTAAAGAGATCGGAGAGAAGCATCGTGATGGTTCCTATCATATTCACGACTTGGATATGCTCTCTGGTTATTGCTGTGGACACAGCCTTAGAGCATTGCTTGAGGAAGGGTTTAATGGTATTGTAGGAAAGATTTCAAGTAATCCTCCTAAGCATTTCTCTACAGCCTGTGGTCAGATCGTTAATTTCCTTGGATGCCTTCAGAACGAATGGGCAGGTGCTCAGGCATTCTCTAGCTTTGATACCTATATGGCTCCCTTTGTACTACTTGATAATATGAGCCTTGAAGATATTAAGAGAGAGCTTGAGTCTATGATCTTCAGTCTCAATGTGGGTAGCCGTTGGGGTTCTCAATGTCCCTTTACTAACCTTACGTTTGACTGGGTGTGTCCTGAAGATTTGAAGAACAAGCATCCTATTATCGGTGGTGAAGAACAAGAGTTCACCTATGGTGACTTCCAAAAGGAAATGGACATGATTAACAGAGCCTTCATGGAAGTTATGATTGAGGGTGACAAGGATGGCAGAGCCTTTACGTTCCCTATTCCTACCTATAACATTACCGATGCTTTTGACTGGGAGCATCCTAATTGTGAGTACCTGTTTAAGATGACAGCTAAGTATGGTAATCCGTACTTCGCTAACTACTGCAATAGTGAACTGAAGCCTACCGATATTCGTTCTATGTGTTGCAGACTTAGACTTGACCTTAGAGAACTGCTTAAGCGTGGAAATGGTTTGTTTGGTAGTGCAGAACAGACCGGTAGCATTGGTGTTGTAACAATCAATATGGCTAGACTTGGGCATAAGCATAAGGGAGACTATGAGGGTTTCTATAAAGAACTTACTGAACTCCTTGTCTTAGCTAAAGAGAGCCTTGAGATCAAGCGTAAGTTTATCACTAAGATGATGGGTGAAGGTCTCTATCCGTACACTAGACGTTATCTGGGGACATTTAGGAACTTCTTCAGTACGATTGGTGTCAATGGTATGAACGAAATGGTTCGTAACTTTACGGATGACAAAGAGGATATTACTACTAGTTTTGGTGAACAATGGTGTCTTGAAGTCTTGAACTACATCCGTGAAAAGATGATTGAGTTCCAAGAAGAGACTGGAAACCTATACAATCTGGAAGCTACTCCTGCTGAAGGTACGACCTATAGATTTGCTAAGGAAGACATCAAGAGATACCCCGATATTCTCCATGCAGGTACAGCAGAGAATCCCTACTATACGAATAGCTCTCAGTTGCCTGTAGGATTCACGGATGACCCCTTTGAGGCTCTTCTGAGACAAGAAGAGATGCAATGTATGTACACCGGTGGTACCGTATTGCACCTGTATATTGGCGAACAGATCAGCTCTTGGGAATCCTGTAGGAATCTTGTAAGAAAGGCTGTGACTAACTTTAAGTTGCCCTATATCTCTGTTACGCCTACATTCTCCATTTGTCCTAAGCATGGGTACCTTGCAGGTAAACATGACCATTGTCCTTTGTGTGATAAAGAAATCATTGAAAAATATAAAGCTAAGGAGTGTTGTAAATGATAAGTGAAGTAGATATTGAACAAAAGATTCTGAAAGAACACGCTGAAGAAAGGCAGCCGTGTGAAGTCTGGAGTCGTGTTATGGGATACCTTAGACCGACTTCAGGTTACAATAAAGGTAAGATAGGTGAGTTCAATGAACGAAAGTTCTTTAAAGAACCAAAAGCCAAAGATATACAGTGCTGATTGGTGCATGAAGTGTAGGAGCCTCAAGAACACTTTGGATAGACTTGGAGTATCCTATGAAGTTATAGATATATCTAAGTTGTCAGAAGAAGAATATGCCTCAATTCGTGAGCTTCCTACTATTGAATTCAATAATAATAGACTTTCTGGTGAAATACATTTGAAAGCTCTAAAAGAATTCTTGGATTTGTAAAATATGCTTGTATTAGATGACGAGGATGTCAAGAAGATTGCTGATGGTGTATTGCAGTCTTCTCCTCCTGCTGTAGTCTCTTCATGTACTCTTCTTGGCTTCCCGTTATCTGATTGGGTTTATATAGCAACAATCATTTATACATTTGTTGGAATCCTTAGTATCATAAAGAGATATTGGGTTGACCCCTATCTTAGAGCTAAAAGAAGACTAAGAGAAATAGAAGCAAGGATTAAAAGAGAACATGAGCAACAGAAAAGCAAAGAAAACAACACAAGAACTTGAAGAACTCCTAGGGTTAATCCAAGAGAAACTTTATGATGCTATGAGTAACGACTTGGATGACCCCGATAAGCGTTCCCCACAGCTCTATAACGCTATTATTAAGGAGCTAGAACGTAATGGCATAGATTGTGTCCTTAAAGCAGGAGACGATGAAGGAAACGCTTTGAATAGCCTTCTGATGAAGGTACATAATACCTATAGTGAAGCAGGATATGACAGCCAAGCAATCAACTAATTCTTTACTCCTAGAGTATTACAATAACTTTCCTTTGTTCTGTAACCTTGTATGGTCTCAAATCGGACTTCCAAAATTGACACCCATACAAGATCAAATTGCTAAGACACTCCAGAATCCTCCTAGTGACCGGTTTATCATTGAGGGTTTCCGTGGTGTTGCTAAGTCATTCCTTACGTGTGCCTATTGTGTGTGGTCTTTGTGGAGAGACCCACAGATTAAGGTAATGATTGTGTCAGCTAACAAAGAAAGAGCTGATGCTAACGCTATCTTTATTAAGAAGATCATTGATGTGCTGCCTTTCTTGTCTCACCTAAAGGCTAGAGAGGGACAGAGAGACACACAAAATTTGTTTGATGTCGGCCCTGCTTTACCTGACCATAGCCCTAGTGTCAAATCAGTAGGTATTAAAGGGCAGCTTACCGGTAGTCGTGCTGATCTCCTGATCTCAGATGACGTTGAAGTTGTACAGAATAGCTTCACTCAGGTACTCAGAGATCAACTATTCGAATATGTCAAGGAATATGATGCTGTGATTAAGCCTAATGGTAAGATCATATATCTTGGTACTCCTCAAAATGAAATGTCTTTGTACAATGAGCTACAAGAAAGAGGCTACACCTGCATCATATTCCCTGCCAGATACCCCTATGATGATAAGTCTAGGAATAACTATGGCGATAGACTAGCCCCATATATCGCTAAGAGATACGATAGTGACCCTAAGAAGTACGCAGGGAGACCTACAGACCCCCTGAGATTCGATGAAGAAGACCTACAGAGACGTGAACTGTCTTATGGTAGAGCGGGTTTTGCTCTTCAGTTCATGCTCGATACAACACTCTCAGATGCCGATAGATACCCGCTCAGGCTTCAGGATTTTCTTGTGGGTATGTTTGATAGGGTAGAGGCTCCAATGAAGCTTACGTGGCTCCCTGAGGCCAGCAAAAGGCTGTCTAGTGATATACCTACAATGGGACTAAAGGGTGACTACTTCTATTACTACAATACATCCTCGGAAGAGATCAAAAAGTACGACTACAAATGTCTCGTAATAGACCCCTCAGGTAGAGGTAAGGATGAGACAGGATATGGTGTTCTGTATCTAATCAATGGTTATATTTACCTGATGGATGTAGGTGGCCTATTGGGTGGCTATAGTGAACCTGTATTGAATAAACTTGCTAATATTGCTAAGTTATACAATGTCCAAGAAGTCATTATAGAAGCTAACTTTGGTGATGGTATGTACACCAGACTCTTTGAGCCCATCCTAAAGAAGGTCTATCCTAATTGTGGTGTCAATGAAGTCAAATCTACAGGTCAGAAAGAATTACGCATCATAGATACACTAGAACCTGTCTTAGGAAATCATAAATTATGTACTACTCCTGAGTGTATCCAGAAGGATTTCAATAGTGTACCGGAAGGAGACTTTAAGTATTCCTTCTTCTATCAGCTTACTCGTATAACTCACGATAAAGGTGCCCTGATACATGATGACAGATTAGATGCTGTGGCTATAGGTGTCAAGTACATTAAAGACTTTATGGGAATTGATGCTGATGAAGGTATCTCTGAGACTAGTGCTCAATGGTATGAAGACTCTATGGATGGCCTATTGAAACATCTTACAACTAAGACCTATGGTAAATACCTTGTCGATACATACGATGATGGTATGGACAATGTAGCTAATATAAGTATCTTTTAGTTGACTTAGATCAATGTATATAGGTGTTTTCCCTACTTGAATAATAAAATCTTACTATAAGAATTTAGACTCGAAATAATAAAATCTGACTGTAGAAAAACAAAGTAGGGCTTTAAGTATATATAAGATTATAAAAAACTAAGGGTGTAACTTAAAGTCCCTTATAGAGGTGGTATCTTATTGTTTCCAATGTTCATTGGTGTTGCAATAAGGTGAGTCTCTAGTAGGCTATAGAGACTTAAAGCTCCTTATAGGAGTGGTAACTTAAAGTAACAGATGGAGTAGGGAATAATAATGATACAAAGACTCTTGTCTATCTTTAATAGACTATCGTCTATCCTAAGGAATCCTAAGGTCGTACATTGGGTGAAACTTGTGGTAGTTGTTGTGTTGTTTGTGATTGCGTTGGTGAATAAAGATGTCGATCAATTACTGCAAGTTGTAACCCAGTTGTGTCTTCCATAGGTGAGACTTTAGGTTTACTACTGGATTAAAAAAATTGAAAATAATTATAAGACCTCACTTAAGTTTAATGAGGCGTGCATTACCCCCTGTGGGTGCCCCTGAGTGTCACTAATAGATACACTTCCGGGGATTCATCAGGGTTTTCTCTAATTGACATGAAGGGCAAGCTTACTGTATAATGGTAGGTTTGCCCTATTTTTTATCTAATAGTTGACTAAAGTGTATGGTTATTAAGGTAGATATAGTGGTTAGACGCTAGGGTGACACTATAGGTAGTGGCTATAAGTGATATATCTGTGCACACCTAAAGTATTACCTATAAGTAAGTAGTAGTTATACCTATTATTGAGTATTGACATTATGTTTAACTTGTGGTATCACGCATGGGCGTACTATTGACAATATCCAGTTATCTATGGTTTACACTTTTTTACATTCTAGGTCTTGACAATAGGAAAAGAGTGCTTTACTATTCGAGGCATACAAAAGAACAGTCGTGATGACTGATCGAATCTCTTAGATAGATGTTCTTTAACAATCTGGGTATTTGCTGGGCACTTATAGGGCTTATGATAGCTCTATAGAGATAGACTAAAGGGTTTGCTATCCGAGTGCATCAGGATAATTTAGCTAGGGTAGGCCCTAGTTTACTTCTCCTTTTCTCCTAGGCTTTACCTTAGGGCTTACCTAGGGTCTAGCCTAAAGGCTACAAATACTAAGTGGCCTTTAGGGTAGAAAACCAAGTAAGGAGAAAAACATGTTGTTAAAATCCTGTCTTTACCGCAATGGTACTAGCTTCAAAGAAGTTCTTTTTGAAGCACATACCTACACCTACGTTGTGAAATGTAGAAATCTTTCAGGTAAAGCTGAAAGGCCGACTCTTTCAGACACATTTGACTCTTATACATGTGCAAAAGACATGTATGAATGTCATAAAGACTTTTTGGAGGCATACGGTTATAAGCTTATAACCGAGAATTGAAAGCCTAGGGAGAATACAGCGGTTAACTGTATTCCCTTTAGGCTTTTTCTAGGTATTTAAAGGAGAAAACAAATGAGCGAAAAGAAAATGCTCGAAAACCGGGAAACTGCGTACTTCCTTCTGCAAGATCTTATAGATAATATTGAAGAAAATTGCAGAGATGCTCATCTATTGACAGTCGAAAACACAGACAACGGTGTGTGCTTTGAGATTGCCCGTAACTTCGGTGAGGGGAGTGTCTATCTTTGCATTGTCTTTAGTGGTGTGGGGTATGCTACTGTCAATTTGTACAATGGCGGAAGTCATACTTTTCACATAGACCAAGAGGATATTAACCACATTCTTGACAGTCTTGCAGAACAAGGTATTTTGCTATGACACTTGAGGATTTAGTTGCAATCATCACGATGGTTTGCACAGTAACAGGTGCATTAACCATTGTATGCTTAAATCTTTACTTTCTTTGGAATTGATTAACAGTTGCCTACTAGAAACGAAAGGAATTCTAGTAGGTCTCTGTTAGTTTATTCTTTAAACTAATCAAAAGGAGAAACACAATGACGTATCTTTATAAAGGTTATTTCGTGCAAATCCATAAGCATGAATATAAACAAAACAATCGCTATTCGTATCTTGTTGAAAACAACTTTCTGTGGAAACACAGGGATACTATGGTGACTAGTAACATCAATCGGTGCAAATATAATTATTTTATCGGAGATGCTGTAAAGGAAGCCAAGGCTGTAAAACCTTATCTTGAAAAAGGGGATAGAGTCAGAATCATGGACAGCTACAGGCATTTTTATACCGAGGATGGAACACCTGTAGGGTTTTACGATTAAAATAACATACTGAAGGACTGTGGTTTATTTCCTAGGTCTTTCAGCCTGTTATTTTTCTAACAGGTTTTAACTCAAGGAGAAAACATCATGACAAAGATTCATTTGTCTCAAGAAGCCATTGCTCGAATCGCCTATGTGGCCCTCTTTGAAGGCACGCAGGACATCAGGTATTATCTGAATGGCGTTTGCCTTCAGAACAACGCTGAGGGCTTCTTTGCGATAGCGACTGACGGCAATGTTTTGGCCTATGCTAAACTTGGAGACAAGCTCGGGGATGACTTTGAAATCATCCTACAAAACTCCACGGTTAAGATCATCGCAGCTTGCAAGGATATTTCTGGCATTGATCTGGAACACAATAGCGCAACCTCTGAGGTGAGCATCAGGACTCAGGAAGGGACACAAACCCTCAAAGCACTTGGGGGCAAGTACCCTGACTGGCGCAGAGTTGTCCCTCAAGATGATACTGCGCAGATTGACAACGGTCAGCCTCTTGGTCTCAAGGCTAGCAATCTTGCATTGCTTGAGAAAGCTTACAAGGCATTCAAAAAGCATGACAAGTCAATCGGAGAAGTCTTAACAGTCAAATACTACGGGCAGACTCGTCCTGTAGTGTTTGAACCTGAAGTACCGGGCATCAAAGTTCTGATAATGCCTTGCAGAAGGTAGAATTGACTAAACAGGTGGCCTTGGGGTAAACTCAAGGCTACTGATTTAGACAATTCCCTGTCTAATCTTGAAAAAGGAGAAACATTATGTCAGCGTTTAACATTTACTTTCTGCGTGACATTTTCAATGAGCAATACGACATTGACATTGAACACACGATCGAATGTCTGAAAGAAGACCTGAAGGATTATCCTTCGATTCTTGAAAAGCAACTTGAAATGGTAGAAAACTGTCAGCGTGACGGTTGCAATGGACTGCGTGATATTCTTGTGTCAATCACTAAGTCTTGGCTCGAAGTTCAGTCCGGTAAGACTCAGATCAAATATTACAATCTGATGGTGCAAGAAAAGAGTTATGACGAATGCTTTGCTTATATCATGCACGAGTTTTGGGACTCTGTTCGAGAACTCGGTCTTGATGCTGAAAAGATTGCTGAAGGCATTGTTAGAGGTAACTTCAGACCGTGGGATAACTACGCTTTGATGGATGATTCAGGTCGATTCTATTCAAGCGATTATCCTGAGGACTTGATTGGAGAACTCGAAGACATTGCTGAGTTCATGGTTGATGAAGACCTTTTTGAAGAAGTAGGATAAACAAGGAGATATAAATGGAAGTCCTAAACCCTTTCTACTACATTGTAGTTAAAGAAGACATTAACGGTGTTTACCGGTTTATGTCGATCAATTGTCAGACAGCTACGGATGACAAGGATTTTGCTCTAAGTTATCCAACAGCGGCACAGGCATACAAGCGAGTCGCTATGCTTCAACAAATCCAACCTGAAAAGCTCTTCGGAGTGCTTAGGCTCTTAGAGGAAGAGGAAGTAGGGGAAATCTAGACAATAAAATCTGACTGTAAGAGAGACCTAGGGGGTAACTTAAGGTTATACCCTAGGTTACTTACTTAAGGTAAAACTGAAACTGGACTTTAAGTAAGTGACCTATAATTAACATCCTTAATAAAGACCTATAAAGGAGTAACTTATGGTTGACTTAAGGAAAGATACAAGTTATGAATCTCTTGTGTCTCAATACGGGGAATCTCTTGTTAACCAAGAGATAGACCTAGAGTTAGAGTCTAAAGAACTTGCAAAAGAAAAATTCTTGCATGATCTTTATGCTCAGAACAACCCTTCAAATAATAAACTGAAGGAGAGAAAACAAAGCCAACTGAAAGGAACTACAGGAACACTTTTAAAAGAGTGCATTCCTGTCTTTCAACAGGGCTTAGAGAGATACTATAAGGCTGTCGATACAGGCAGACCTGGTAAAAGACACATTATTTGTAGTCTTTTCAGGGAAATGCCAACACAGTATATTGCCTATGTGTCTTTAAAAGCAATACTGTCTAGGACAGTTGGGGTTAAGAAAACCATTGTAGGATTGTCTAATCTCTGCAAGGGTATAGGTGCAGACATAGAACAAGAGCTGCGCTTTAGTCGTATCTTTAACTCTCTGGAAGACAAGAGAAAGACCCAAGTCAGTCAAGGCTTGTCTAAGCGTATTGGTTTGTCTTATCGTGAAGCCTTTATGAGGTATATCGAAAAGACAAGCATCGAAGACGGTCTGATTGATGATTGGAAAAAGTGGAGTGAAGAACAAAAAGTTACAGCCGGTCTTAAACTCGTAGAGATTTTTATAGAATCTACAGGATTGGCTAAGCTCCAAAAGACAAGCCAGATCAACACGAAGGGGTATTGCTATCTCTTTGTCTTCGATCAAATGATGCTTGACTATATCGACCACAATGACGAAATGTTGGCCGATATGTGCTTTAAGTTTAGACCTATGGTAATACCTCCGAAGGACTGGACAAGTCCCTATGATGGAGGCTACTACATTAACTTAAAGCGTCAACCCTTGTTAATCAAGGAGTCAAAAAAGGAAGTCGCAGACTTTTATAAGGACGTTGACATGCCCAATGTTTATAAGGCTGTCAATGCTATCCAAAAGACTGCGTGGAGAATCAACCGTAGAGTTCTGGAAGTAGCTAACGAAATACTTGATTGGAAAGCTATACCTGAAGCCTTAGGGATTCCCTCAGCCGAGCCTGAAGAGAAACCACTAAGACCGGCTGAAGCTGACACCAATGAGGAAATCGCTAAGGAATGGCGTGTGAGAATGACACACTACTACTCACGTCAAGCAAGCCTTAGGGGTAAACGGATTCTGGCTAATGCTCTTGTCTCTATGGCAGATTCCTATAAGGATTATGAGGCAATTTACTTTCCTCATAACTTAGACTTCAGGGGTAGAGTCTATCCAATGACTACTCTCAGTCCACAAGGCTGTGATTTGTCTAAGGGACTTTTGGAGTTTTCAGAAGGAATTCCTTTAGGTGAACACGGAGCAACATGGCTAGCCTTTCAAGGAGCTAATTGCTATGGCCTTGACAAAAAGCCCATGCAAGAGCGTCTTGAGTGGGTATATAGCAACTCTGCAATGATTGTCTCCATTGCTCAGAATCCTTTGGAAAACATTCAATGGGTAGATACAGACTCACCGTGGGAATTCCTAGCGTTTTGCTTTGAGTGGGCTGATTATCTGGCAAAGGGGGAACTCTTTGTCTCTCATTTGCCTGTAGCCTTTGATGGCTCCTGTAGTGGACTGCAACACTTCTCGGCTATGCTCAAGGACGCTATCGGAGGGAAGGCTGTCAATCTTGTTCCTAGCGATACCGTTCAGGACATTTATAAGATTGTTGCAGACAAGGTTACAGGGTATCTCAAAGAAGATGCCCGTAGTGGCTCTCAGGACGCGATAGAGGCCCTTGAAGATGGGGGGCAATACCTCCGTAAGGGTACATCGTCTTTGGCTCAAGAATGGCTCTCCTATGGCGTTACACGCAAGGTTACTAAGCGTAGCACCATGACTCTTTGCTATGGCTCTAAGCAATATGGGTTTGCCGAGCAAGTGCTTGAGGATACAATCCTACCGGCTATTGCAAAGAATCCTACGGCCTTTTCAAAGCCACAGCAGGCAGCTCGATACATGGCTTCTTTGATCTGGAAAGCTCTTGGTGACGTTGTAGTCAAGTCTGTTGAAGCTATGGATTGGTTACAAATTGTCTCTGGGCTTTTGGCTACTGACAAGGACTATAAAGGGAACGCCCTACCGGTTACATGGGTAACACCTGCGGGATTCCCTGTCAGACAGAAGTATCAGAAGACAAAGCTGAAGAACATTAAGACTGTCCTTAACGGCTCCATTACAATCATTGAGCCTGATGGAGAAAAACAGTTAACTGAAGGAACGGCTTTAAATACATCAGTCCAAGTCGCTGATGGAAACAAGCTTGATACCCGAAAGCAACGCCAAGGGATTGCACCTAACTTTGTTCACAGCATGGATGCAAGTCACTTGATGCTTACGGTATGTTCCTGCGTTGACAAGGGTATCAATGCGTTTGCTATGATTCATGATTCCTATGGGACACATGCAGGGAAGGCAGACATTCTCTATCAGACTGTTAGGGAAGTGTTTGTCAACACCTACACAGAACATGACGTCCTTCAGGAGCTACACGATCATGTAGCAAACCAATTGAGACCTTCGACTCTCAAGGATTTGCCTAAGCCTCCAACTAAAGGAGACTTGGACTTGAACCTTGTCTTACAGAGTCTTTATGCTTTCTCATGATATAATCTGACTGTAAGAAAAACCAATCAACTTTGCCCTAGGTGCCAAGTGTGCCTAGGGTTTCTTTTATATTAACTTTTACGAAGATAAATTATGCAAGCAGTTAAAGCTCCGCGTTATACGACTCCCCTTGGTGTTGCCCAATATCCTTGGCTTGTCGAACCTGATACTAAGTTCAATCCTGATGGTGACTATAAGGTGAACATGTTGTTTGCCAAATGGACACCTGAACTCAAGTATATTGTCAATGATCTCAATCAAATGCTTGAGGAATACTATCAGGCAATTATCACAGACCCAAAGTATGCTAAGAATGCCTCAAAGATTCAGAAGGCAGACATCTGGGAGGAAGATTGCGATGGAAACATCGTGATGAAGTTCAAGCAAAAGGCTATCATCAAGTCAATCAAGGGTACTCATGAAGTAAAGATTCCTATCTTTGATTCCAAGGGCAAGCCTTTGTCTGATATTAAGCTCGGTGGTGGCTCTCAGATCAAGCTTTGCTTCTCAGCAGCTCCCTACTATGTGCCTTCGACTCGCATGTGTGGCTTGTCTCTTCGTCCTGTAGCAGTCCAAGTGATTGAACTCAAAGAATGGGCTGAAGGAGGCACGATGCAAGCCTATGGGTTTGAATCTGAAGATGGTTATGAGGGTGAAGCTAAGGACGATGAAGAAGACCCTCCGTTTGAAGACTTTACTAACGACCCCGTTCCTGATCTTGCTGATGATGACCCTCGTACCGGAGCTAATCAGTTTTAACAACAAATGACAACTCGAAGTTCCTGCTATAGCCGTTATGGTAGGCACAACAGATCGACCTATCGGAGTGGGCTTGAGCAGGCAGTAGATGAACTCCTCAAGTCCCATTCTATAGATGGGCGATATGAGCAATTTTATATTGACTATGTTGTGCCGGAATCAGAACACAAATATACGCCTGACTTTGTGCTACCTAACGGAATCATTATAGAAACTAAAGGCGTCTGGGATGCTGAAGACAGAAAGAAACACCTGTTGATTAAAGAACAGCATCCTGAATTGGACATTCGTTTTGTCTTTAATAGATCGAAGAGTCCAATATATAAAGGCTCAAAGACAACTTATGCGTCTTTCTGTGAGAAATACGGATTCAAGTATTCTGACAAAAAGATACCTGAGGAATGGTTTAAGGAGCCTAAACGTAAATACTCAAAGACTATTCTAAAGGAAAAGAATAAATAATGAAGACAGACTTTCATAAGAATTTTATAAAGGTAAAGTATAGAACATCAACTAAATATATTGTCGTTCATTGCTCTGCAACTCAGAATAAACCTGAGATTGACTGGAAGACCATTGATAGGATGCACAGAGAGAATGGATGGCTCATGTGTGGTTATCACTATGTGATTAAGACCGATGGAACAATTCAAAATGGACGTGATAGGGAGGCTATAGGTGCTCATGTATCTGGATTTAATGATTGCTCTATCGGCATTTGTCTTGTGGGTGGTGTGGATTCTAAGTCAAAACCCATAGATAACTTTACTGACGAACAAAAGGAAGCTCTTGCTCAGCTCCTTTTGGAACTCAAGAATGAGTATCCCGAGGCGGTCATTCAAGGACATAGAGACTTTGAAGGTGTAGCTAAGGATTGTCCATGCTTTGACGTAAAGAAGTGGATGGAGAAGCATTGTAAGCTAGTAGCTTTTTCTGATGGTGAACTACCGGCTATATTTGCTAAATACAACCTGTCTTTGTCTATTTTTGATGCCCTGAATCCTAACTTCAATGATACCTCTAGGTTTGTAAGGGTGCGCTAATGAAGGTTACTGTTATAGCCTCCATTGTGTCTCTTATTGCCGGTGGCTACATTGGATATAAGATTGCTAATGATGATCTTCAGGAGTACATTCAAGCATCACTACAGGCATACAATGAAACAGAACAACTTAACAAGGAGGCTATGCAGGAACTTGAAAAAGAGAAAGACAACATTATATCAAACCTCATTGTCTCACTTGATGCAATGCGGGATTATCAGTCTGCTAT
>OGIV01000233.1_pt1 | contig 45926 bp, 40 predicted proteins | sample 1571861 | NCBI WGS metagenome assembly OGIV01 (sample SAMEA2582099, study PRJEB24529) | metagenome | biome: Human gut stool | place: China | collected 2011 | reverse complement strand
TGTTCTTTCACAAGGTCTACACCTACTACTTCTTCCGTAATCGGATGCTCCACCTGTAAACGGGTGTTCATCTCAAGGAAATAATAGTTGCGGTGTTTGTCAACGAGAAATTCGATAGTACCCGCACCGATATAGTTCACCGCTTTAGCTGCAGCTACCGCCTTTTCACCCATATCTTTCCGCAGTTCGGGAGTGACGAAAACCGAAGGAGTCTCTTCCACGATTTTCTGGTTACGGCGTTGCACGGAACATTCGCGTTCGCACAGATGAATGACATTTCCATGCTTGTCACCAAGAATCTGGAACTCGATGTGATGAGGCTCTTCAACGAACTTCTCCAGGTAAACCGTGTCGTCGCCAAAGGAAGACAATGATTCGCTCTTGGCAGTGGTATAAGCTTCTTCCACTTCTTCGGCACTGTGGATGAGGCGCATACCCTTTCCACCACCGCCCATAGAGGCCTTCAGCATCACCGGATAGCCAATTTTATTGCAAAGCTCTACGGCTTCTTCTACGCTTTTCAGGTTGTCTTGTGTGCCGGGAACTACGGGTACTCCCGCCTCAATCATTTTGATACGGGCAGCAATTTTATCTCCCATAGCTTCCATTGTTTCCGGATTGGGTCCGATAAAGATGATTCCTTCTTCCTGACATCGACGGGCGAATGTGGCATTCTCGGACAAGAAGCCGTAACCCGGATGGATGGCGTCTGCATGAGCTGCTTTTGCCACTTCGATGATTTTTTCTATATTCAGATAACTCTCTTTGGATGCTGCCGACCCTACGCAATAAGCTTCGTCTGCATAAAGCACGTGCTTCGCGGTCCGGTCTGCTTCGGAGAAGATAGCGATACTCGTTATCTCCATTTCCCGGCAGGAACGCATCACCCTTACGGCAATTTCACCGCGATTGGCTACCAGCACCTTATGAAAGGGCCATTTACTAACGGAATTATTTAATTTGAATAAGCGGCTGGTCATATTCAACCCCCTCTTCATTATTTACCAAAACCTTTTCAACGATGCCGTCACGATCAGCAACCACATTGGTAAAGACCTTCATGGCTTCAATCACCCCAACGACATCGCCTTGCTTAATATGGTCGCCTGGCTTGACGTATGGAGGATCCTGTGGTGATTTAGCCGTATAAAACACACCGATCGTTGGCGCGTTGATCGTATTGCTGCTGGTAACGACTTCTTTCGGGGCCATGATGTGATGGCTGGGATTGCTATGCTGTGGACTGACACTGACCGGCTGCGCATACGATTCGCTATTGGCACGTTTAATGCGGATATGCTCGTCATCTTTTTCATATTCCAGTTCAGTTAGATCGTTTTCCTTGAGCAGATTGATCAATTCTTCAATATTTTTGGTATCCAAATCTATCACTCCTTAAAAAGTCGTTGAATGCGCTGGCTGGCCTCTCGCGTAATTCCATATGGCATTTGATAGCGTGCCATTTTGATGCGATGACGCAGCTCTTTTAAATTTTGCTGCTGCTGTTTTAACAGTTCCTGGGCTGCATTCAGCTCGATCAGTTCGAATTTAATCTGCTGTTTTGGACGGCACTGCACCAGTTTAGACAAGTCCGCTGTCGCCACGACTGCCAATAGTGGATAGCCGCCAGTCGTTTGTCGATCAGCCATTAAAACAATTGGTTCACCATTGGCTGGCACCTGTAAACCACCCATTACCGTGGCTGCCGATAACATGCTTTCCTGTCTGGTCTGCATGGCATCGCCTTTTAACCGGTAACCCATTCGATCAGATTGATTCGTCACCGTATACGTTCCAGACAAAAATCGCTCATGATCTTTTTCATCAAACTTTTCCCACTGTGGTCCTTTTAAGACGCGAATCTTAACTGGTGTTTTCAAATCAGGCAATTCCGGCATTGGTGCGTGTCGATGATAATAACTGACTAAAGTAGGCTTAGCTTCGATTGGCAAGCGATCGCCACTGACTAACGCTCGTCCATCCATACCGCCCAGTTTTAAACGCAGCGTGGTTGAACGACTGTCAAGTACTAATGGCAAATGCAGACCGCCCGCCACTGCCAGATAGCCAATCCGTCCTCTGATTGCGGGTCCGATTTTCAATATATCGCCAGTATGCACTTGCAGGCAGCGATATCCTTTGACTGGCTGACCATTAAGCTGAGCATTAAATTCAGCTCCGGTTAAGGCAATGAACGTCGTCGCCATAAAACGCAATGTCGGCCCAGTCAGTGAAAACTCTAAAGCAGCGGCATACGGCGAGTTGCCTACCAACAAATTAGCAACCTGCAAAGCGGTCTGATCCATTGCCCCAGAAGCCGGAAAACCATTAATCTGATGCATTGGCCGCCCCAGATCCTGTACAGTGGTCTGCAGTCCTGGTTCAATTACATTAATCATCGGCATCTGATGTCACCGCCTTTACTTGATACTTGCCAAGCCGATCAGCCAGCTGGATCTTTTGAAACTTCTCTTCGTCAACGGCAAAGAACTTAACACTGTCACCAGCACGATAAAAACTAGCGGGATTTTTTTCGTCATAAAGCTTGAGCGGCGTTTGCCCAATAATGCGCCAACCGCCTGGTGAAGCGACTGGATAAAACCCGGTCTGCTCACCAGCAATCCCAACGCTGCCCGCCGGAATCTCCAAGCGTGGCTGTTCTAGACGGGGCATGGCAATCTTTTGGTCGACGCTGCCCATGTAGGCAAAACCGGGTAAAAAGCCCAAAAAGTAGATCAGATAAGACTGGGCGGTATGCTCTTTAATGACCTCCGCCGTGCTTAGCCCAGCAAAACGCGCAACATCCTCCAAATCAGGACCATACTTGCCGCCATAGCAGACTGGGATCAGCCAGGTCTTGGATGGCGGCAGTGGTGCGTTCATCGATTTTTCAATTAACGGCTCAAGCTGATCTTTTAGTTCTTCAAAGCTGGTCTGGCCACCATCAAAGGTTACGGTCAGCGTCCGATAGGCTGGAATAATCGTTTTGACTGCCGATAAATGCTGCTTTAAGATATAACGTCCAATCTGCTGCAAGTGCCGATTGACAACTGGATCGATCCGATTGGCAAACTCAATGGCTAAAGCCTGATCACCAACTGAGATAATCTGATAGCTGGTCACTGAACATCCCCCCTTTAGCCAGTGACTTAAATTTTTAAATTGACCATTATAAAATGATTAGAGTAACTTTCATGCTATTGGAATTGACCGGACTTGTCAACCATCCTTATATTCATAGTTTATCAACAAATTTATTTTGCTTTTTCAACTGTGACCAGCCATTTAATTTTTTCTTAATAAAATAAATAAAACAAGCTAATAAGTTAATAAAATTAAGAATTTGCATATTTTAAAAAAATCTAGTATTTCAAAAAAATAGCGTTATGCAAAACCGTTAAAAGCTCTGTATAACGCTATCTAATATTTTTTAGTTTGAAAAGCAGTTGGTTCACTAAACCTAGGACCGACATACTGATCAAGTCATTCACATCATCATTATGTCTAGCCGGAAATCTCGTGACTTTAGTCGATGATGGTTGACGAACCGCTTTGAATCTTTTCGCTATTCGACCCTAAATTCATATCCGATTGACCAGGCTATTTTTGCCGCTGTGGCCGACGACGATCCTGACAGCCCGATCAGCGCCGTCCCAAGCAATGCCCAGGCCGATTTTTCGTCATTGCCGGTTTGTGGCAGCGCGGTCTGGCTGGCTTTTTGTTCGGTTGACTTAACCGCGACCGCAACTGGAGCTGTCTGATCCTGACCATTAACAATTTTTAATTGCGGAGCTGCCGAATTGTCGACCGCAATTTCCTGGCTCTGCTTTGCATCAGCTGCTGAACCATTAGTATTACCATTATTTTCGGTATCAGTCTGACTAGTTTCGCTGTTCGCTGGCGTATCCGGCACAACAGGATGCAGCAAGGCTTTAGCTTCTGCCGGCGTCAGGTAGTTTTTGCGATCAGTAACTGGCGCCTTGATCAAATTGCCGGCATTGGTTTGATCAGCAATGTAGCTCATAAAGACTTCCGTATCCGCGCCAATCACTGCAATCTGATTGGTACCCTTAAAGGCCGTAAAGCCGTCACCACCACCAGCTAAAAAGTCGTTGATAACCACGCGATAAGTCTTGTTCATGTCTAACGGCTGCCCGTTTTCATCATAAGCGGCCACTACGCGATATGGCTGGTTAGGATCGTCACTGTCAGTGTAGTAGTACTTGAGACCAGCAATCTGCAGATAATACTTTTGATCTTCGTCATACTGCTGGTTTAAGGCGTCAATTACCTGCTGCCCCGTCATCTCGACTACCCGTAAAATATTGCCAAATGGCTGAACTGCCTGGGCAGCACCCCAAGTAATCGTGCGATCCGGTTCAACTACCAGATCCGCCCGTACCCCACCAGTATTGGTCATTGCAAAGTCAGTATTGACGCCCAGTTTTCTGGCTTCGGCCAACTGTCCATCAACTACCAGCTCACCAGCCTGGTTTTCCCGAGTTGGCGTATTATGCAAACGGCCGGTGATCGTTTCTGGCGTTGCTGCCTCCCCAATCTTTTGGTTGATGACTGGCGCCACTCGCTTGGTAGCATCTTCAACAATTCCCACAACGGTTGGGTCGCTGACGGCAGCCGGATTGTCTTTTTCTGAAAGGACCGGGAAGACATGTGAGACGATGCTGTCAGGCGCAAAGTCGTTAGTCGCCGGATTGATATAACCAATGATGTCATCATAAGCCTTGCCGGTGTAGATGGCCTGCACCAGTTTGACTGAACCAACCGTGGCATTGGCATACTGATGAGAGTGCCCAGCCAGGTAGATGTCGACAGAATTGTCAGGATCGATCTGGTAGAGCTTTTGGATAATACCAACCGCCGTGCCCTTGGTTTCACCATTCTTGATCTCTACCCCAGTATGTGCCAAGACAACGATCGCATTGACGCCTTGATTGCGCAGAATCTTTTCATAATGAGCAATGGTTTCGGCTTCATCAAGAATCTCATAATCCTTGTAGTTGTCATAGAGTGTCAGAATCTGCAAATCGGTCGTCTCAATGCCGATAAAGCCGATTTTAACAACCTTGTTATCACTGGTATGAATTTCCTTGATGATGTAAGGCTGAAAACCATATGGAATCTCGCCATAGTTATCATCAGTCTTAGTGCCCTTGAGAATCACATTTGCCGTAATGATATTAATGTCGGAGGCTTCGTGTGGGTAGGCCATTTCAGCATCATTATACTGCTTGGTTGGCTGGCCACCGGTTACGATTCGGTTAAATTCGCCCAGTCCCTCGTCAAACTCATGATTCCCCAGCGTGCCATACTCAATGTGCATTGCCTTGAGTGCATGCATGATGGATTCATCCTGCAAAAGTGCCGAGTTGGCTGGTGAGGCGCCGACCATGTCACCAGCTTCAACACGAATCGTTGTCCCGTCTGGATTGGCCGCCTTAAAGTCACTCTCAGCTTGATTCAAAGAGCCAGCCAGTCGTTCTGCCGTCCCCGTATTTTGATAGGTCTGATCGCCAATCTGAGCGGTACCGGTATTGGACATGAAAATCATTGATGCCCAGAATTTGAACCGGTACGTATCCTTGATATTTGGCAGGATCCGACCAATCAGTAGCCTGTCCCGGCTGACTGGCCGTATCAGGATTGGTAACCACCTGAACGGAACTGGCTTGACTAACAGGCACTGTCGCAGCTGCATCATCAGCATTGACCGGCATTGCCGACATCGTTAATCCTAAAATTGCCGAACCAAACAAATAAATGTAGTTTCTTTTTCGCATATCTTAAATTCCCCCAATAGTTAAATCTAAGCGCTTTCAATTTAACATAAACCATTAACTCTCGCACTTGATTTAAGTAAGTTGTTGGTTAAAAAATTCGCAGTTTATAGCGGAAATTGGCATTTAAAATTTATTTTTTTATTTAATTATATTAATTTTTTAAAGTTTAACGCTTTATTTATTTTTAATGATCAGCCGTTACTTTTTTCGCTTTTCTAAATCTAAATTCGCGCTATAATTAATATTGTGAATACCCAAACAATTGGAAGGTGAAATCATGTCAGAAAAAGTTTTTGTTGCCCATGTAACACTGAGTTGGGGCGAAAAACGCGACTACCTAATTGCCAATGACGTGGAGCCAGGTCTGCAGCACCGGTTGGATACTTATGGCGACAGTTGGAATGAGGTAATGCAAAATGCCTTAATGAACGTGCCAGTAGCACCATATCTGCCAAGCAACTCGGTTCAGCCGCCAATTGCCACGGCCAAGGTCAGCAATGTCGAAGCGCGTGATCTTGGACCGGCTGAAGAAAAGCTGCAGCGGACTCGCAGTCAATTCATCATGGCTGCCATGTGGGAAAAACAGTCTGCTGAGACCACTGCCAACTTTTTGCACCACGACTACGATCAAGCCAGTCAAGCCGAAATATTTGCTGATGTCGACTATTGGGTTAATGGTACCAAGCACCCTAATGTCTGGGCCCATACCAAGCAGCTGATTGCAGACCAGGAAAAGCGTTTAAGTGAAGAAACTGCTAATTAAAAGGTATCAATACGAAATCATCCCGGTCACGATCAAAAACGGTGACCGGGATTTTTCTTGCGGATGAAATTTTTGGACTGTTGGCACTCAGAAATGTTCCGCTGATTTGATTGATTCCGCAGCCGTCGTGACTCAATGATGCTTAGGTTGGCAGTTTCTACAGCTGACATGACTCAATAATGCTTCGGTTGGTCGTTTTCGCGGTCAACGTGGCTAAATGATGCTTCAGTTAGTCTTGCTACGGGAGTGTAAAATTGTTTGTGTAAATTTAAAGGAGGTATTGAAAAAAGGAAAGCCCTCCCCGTATGATTGAAATTCCCCCATTTTTAACCAGCCTAAACAACATGCAGATTGGTTTCGTTAACATATTGATTGTTTATTTAGAATACTAACTTTTCACTATAATCACATTATATTACATAAATGGATCCGCTTGCATTGTTTTAGAATCTTAAATCAAGGTCGGCTGTTTAAAATTAATGACAACATTTATGACAATTTAAGTTCTTATATATATAATTAAAAATATTATAATGATGAAACTAGGGGATGAATGCATGAACGAGCTGACAAATAGACATCTGCTGATCATTGGACAGACCGGCAGCGGTAAGACAACCTCGACGTTAACGCTGCTGGATCAATTGCAGAGCAGCGGTCAAGCCAACATTGTTCTGGATCCTACCGGTGAATACGCGCAGCTGCCAAATGCCATCGTTTATCGCTTGGGTGAGAACGCTTATCTGGAGCCCGGCGAATTTTCGGCTGCACAACTGGTGGAGGCGTTGGGGCTGCAATTCAATGAACAGCTAATTGCCGCGGTCACTTCAGCAATTAATGATTTGCGGATTCAAAATAATCTGCTTAATCATCCCGGTTGCTATCAGCGCATCAGCCAGCCAATCGCTGCTCACCAGCAGGAACTGGAAAAACTTGGTCGCTGGTCAAAATCATATGCCGTTCAGCTGCTGCCCGACCAGTTAATTGAGGAATTGGTGATCCCATATGACGATCAGCGCGCCGACTATCAGCTGCTTGGTCAGACCTATGACCGGCAGCTGATCGCGGCAGCATGGCCCAAAATCATTCAGCTAAGAGAATTGCTGGCCAGCTTGGCAGTGCGGAAATTGTTCGGTATGATTCATCAGCCTCAGCAGGTTAAAACCGAGCTCAATTTCGTGCTGCAGATGTTTTTAAATCAGCGCAGCGCCCACAAAACGCTGGTAATCGACCTTTCCGCGCTGAAGACGCTCGCAATTGGTCAACGAGCTGTCATCTCGCTTTTAATGAAACGAATTCTGGAGCACCGTCTGCAGCATAACGCGGCTTTTTCCGTGAATATTATAATTGATGAGGCCCACCGCTATCTCCCAGCTGATGAAACCAAGCTGGCTGAAAACGGAATTTTTCAAGTTCTGCGTGAAGGTCGCAAGGTTGGACTAAACATGATTCTAACCACGCAATCACCATTGGACCTGCCAGCCAAACTGCGCTCTCAGTTTCCTAATCTGCTGGTTCACCATCTGGCCAGTCCCGAAGAAATCAGTAGTCTCAATCTGGATGCACAATTAGTCGCCACCGTCAGCGGACTGGGGATCGGTCAAGCTGTTGCCTGTCAATTAAATCAGCCGCCACGCGTAATCGACGTACCGCTGCCTGGCTGGTTAAACAACAAGGGGGATTTTTAAATGTGCCTGTTCATCGTTTTGATGGTTTTATTTTTAATCACCGTGGGAATCGTAATGGCGATGGCCACGACGTTCATGTGGGCCGTTATTTTTGCCGTGGTCTGTGGAATTCTGGTCTATAGCATGCTGGCCTGGCTGTTTCGTTGGTATCGCAGCGCGGCCATGGTCGATCATCCTTCCAGTCGTTCGGCCCTGCTATATACGATCGTCATTATCTTGATTCTGATCGGGATCGTAAAATGGCACGACCACCGTACTGACCATCGTTTCGACTACGCGCAGCCGCAGATCATCCAGATCGAATCGGCAGCTACCAAAAAATCCTGATTAAAAAGAGCCGGCAGTTTCTGCCGACTCTTTTTTATTCCATTACTTAATTTTTCACCAGATGCAGCTGGTCGTTTGACTGGTCAATAACCATGGCTTGTCCAAAACCGCCGCGTGTTATTTTTAATTATCACGTTTACCAAGAGCCGACTGAGTTAAGTTTCAGGCCCTGATCGCTTAATTTAGACAGTTTATCAGCAAAATAGGTTTGCAAACGTCCATTTAGCAATTATTATTTAATGTAAATCTAATCTTCACATCATTATATAATCTAAGAGGTGAAATGCATGCCTGCTTTTGATATTCAACCCTATATCCAACAAGCGCCCGCCCAGGTTCGACAAAGGATTCGCACGGGCATCATTGATTTTCCTACAGCCGGCATGGCAGCGGGCTATGCACAGGCTAATCTGGTAATCTTGCCGCAAATGTATGCGTATGACTTTCGTGAATGGATTCGGCAAAATCCGCAAGCCTGTCCACTGTTGGAAACCGTCAAACAAACACCCTTGACCAAGACGATCGCGCGGCACGCCAACATCTGTACGGATATTCCGCGTTACCGTCTCTATGAAAACGGCCATTTTACTAAAGAGGTTACCGATGCCACTCCGTATTGGCAGGCGGATATGGTTGGCTTTCTGATTGGCTGCTCTTTTTCGTTTGAAGAAGCCCTGCTCAAAGCCGGCATTGAGATTCGTCATCTGACTGAAAAGCACAACGTTCCCATGTATAAAACCAATATTGTGACCAGCCCAGTTGGCCGCTTTAAAGGCCCAACGGTGGTTTCCATGCGGCCAATGTCGCCGGCTAAAGCTCAACTAGCCCGCCAGATTACGGCCCAGATGCCTAACGTTCATGGGGCGCCGATCCAAATTGGTGATCCAGCTGCAATTGGCATCTCTGACCTTGATCATCCCGATTATGGCGATGCTGACACGATCAAGCCAGGCGAAGTGCCAGTCTTTTGGCCATGTGGCGTAACTCCACAAGCAGCAATCGAAAACGCCAAGCTGCCTTTGGTAATCACTCACGCGCCAGGGCACATGTTTATTACCGATATCAAGAATGCTGATCTCAATGCCTACCTTGACGCGCATCAGCCTGAATGATCGCAGCTTAATCACTTGCTTGCCCAATTGGCTGTGCATGACGACTGATTCTATTATCTAATTACACCCCAAAATCGCACCGCTTCATTAATTGAGCAGTGCGATTTTAATTTATTTTAGTCAATCAACGAATGATAGCGTGTGTAAGAAACTGGCTGATCAAGCTCTAAGTTCATGGAAACGATTGGCTTGCCGTCATGCTGCTCTTGTCGGGCCGATCCCGGCATGTAGCGACACATGCCTAGATAATAAAAGGTCTTGTCGTCATCAGCATCAGATTTTTTGACAAAGAGTGTCAGCTGCCGCTTGCCATCCATAAACTTCTTGACATCAGGACTGTCCAGGCGTCGCTTGCCCGTGGAAAAGTAGTGCATAACGTGATCATTTAAAAATTGATCCTCATACTGAATCGAACGGCTAATGTTTTTAGCTTTATGGTAAGTGACAAAAATGACGCCATCATGCTCATTAAAAAAGTAGCCGCCAATATTTTGCGCGGTCGTATTGACCACATTGTTGATCAGGCGCATGACGTCTTTACGCGTATACTTCTCGCCCAGCGTAAACCGCTGATCTGCTTGGTAGCGTTTGGCCCGCAAAAGCCCGGTCTTGATGCCATCTTGCCAGAGGCGACTAAACCACGCATCGTTTTTTAATGAATTGCGCAGCTCATCATTTAGCCGATAGGTCCGCGCTGCCTGATTAAAAATCACAACTGGGCGACCGCCATAATCAGCACGAGACGGCGCCGCTTTCTTGTTATAAAAAGTTAGGTCCAAAACACGCCGCATCGAAGCTAGCGTTGCCTCATCAACCAGACAGCCGGCCGCTTTTAGCTGCTGCTTGAGTTCTTTTTCCGTAACCGTTGCCCGATTCAACAGATCATCCAATAAGATCAGTTCATGACGCCGCTTGCCATTTAACAGTTCCGCGTCCAAAAAAGTCAATAGGCGATTTTCATAATCATTGATCTCAACTGGTTCTTTTTCGCCAATCAAAAACTGCGCATAATTCTTCTTTTTATTGGCTAAAATCTCAGGATCAATTGAATCGGCAGCCATAAAGTCAGCCAGCAGCGGCACGCGTCCTACTCGCTGCTTCATATTTTGGTAAACCATCCGCAACTTGCGCATGTCATCCAGCTTAACCTGGCGCAGCGACTGGTAGATCCGCTCCTTAGCAATCTCATCAAACGCAATCGTTGACAGCCCAATCGTTGGCTCAATCTCAACGGTTTCCCGCGCGCTGTCTTTGGAATACGAGGCATCCCCCGTCAAGGCAATTGGGATCATGTAGCTGTTCTTGTAGTTGCCGATAAAATCCAACACCTCAACATAGTCTTTGTTTTGGGCTTTGCGCAGACCCCGACCGAGCTGCTGAACGTAGACGATGCTGGAATTGGTGCTGCGCAGAAAAACCACTTGATTGACGCATGGAATATCAATCCCTTCATTGAACAGATCAACTGTCACAATATATTCGATTACACCATCTTCCAGTTCCTTGACCACCTGCTGCCGAACGCTCATTGAATCCGCGCCGGCCAGTGCCTTAGCTGGATGATGCTGTCTGGTTAGTTCCGCTGCCAGCTGGTTGGCTTCTTGCACCGTCGCACAAAAGATCAAGCCATGCAGTTTGGGACCAGAATAGCCATAGTATTCCGTCTGCTGCAGAATATAGTGCACGCGCTCCGTACTGGTCAGATGCTCAATTGCTTGAACTTCTTTTTTATGATGGCTGGCGGCATTTTGATAGCTGGCAATTGTTTCATTGACCTTGGCATCGGCAAACTGATAATCGCTGATGCCCACATAATGAAACGGACATAGCATATCAGCTTCAAGAGCCTGCTGCAGTCTGATCTCATAGGCAACGTGATAGTCGAACAGCTCAAAAATGCTGAAATCGTCATTCCGCTCTGGAGTCGCCGTCATCCCTAAATAAAATTTAGGCTTAAAATACTGCATGATTTTTTGATATGAGCTGGCCCCAGCATGATGAACCTCATCAACCAGGATGTAGTCAAATTCAGTTGGCGAAAATGCTTGTAAATGCGCATCATCTTGTAAGGTCTGCACTGTAGCAAATAAATACTTGGCATCTTTTTCATGTACGTTTCCCGTATACAGGCCATAGTCATGCTTTGATCCGCCAATTACTTTTTGAAAGCTGCGGGCTGATTTGCGCAGAATTTCTTCACGATGGGCTAAAAACAGCATCCGCTTTGGCTTGGCATTACGAACATCGAACGCGCCCAAGTAGGTTTTCCCCGTCCCCGTTGCTGAAATCACCAGGCCACGATCCTTGCCGGATTCACGCAGCTGTGCAATCTGTGCCAGAGCATCTTTTTGCATCTGATTAGGTTCGATTCGTTCATCATTGATCTCTGGCTGACCATTTTTAACCATCTTCGCTACGGTCTGCACCGCTTGATGATTCTTTTGATAAACCAGCTGGTACTGCGCAATCCACTGACTGGTTAACGGCTGAGCCTGCTGCCATTCATTCTCGATGTTTTCACTGACTTGCCGCGTAATGTCGCCATTGTTCAGCGAGTTGACCTGCAGACTCCACTCATAGTTGCGCATTAAGGCGTTCTCAGTCAGATTGGCGCTGCCGATGATGATCGTTTGATAGCCGTCATGTTGAAAAATGTAGCCTTTTTGATGAAACCCATCGACCTTGGCAATTTTAACCGTCAAGCCTGGAATCTTGAGCAGCTCATTAAAGGCCTTAGGTTGATTGAAGTACAGATAGTCAGAAGTCAATAAACGGCCCTGGACGCCATGATCAGCCAGCTGTTTGAAGACCGGCTTTAAGCATGAAATCATTGCGTCCGTCACAAAAGCCACCGCGAAAATATAACTGCGGCGGGTCTGCAGTTCATGACGCAGCTGGTTCCAGATCTGGTTGCCTGCTTGATTGGTCAGCAGTTTGGGACCAAGATCGCCAACCGTGGCAAATTCATCTTGATCAACATAACCATTCAATAATGAGCCATGGATTTCTTCTACCAGCTGATCGTTATCGCCTGACTGCAAGCGTTTTAAAATCTTACCGTAGTCAACGCCAGCCATTGTTAAAACGCCGCCTTTCCCAGATCAGCCTGGGCAATGGCTTTGGCAATCGGCAAGTCGGCGTCGGCCCAGTGCAGCTGCATCAGCTCTGCTTGATCACACCATTTAACTTGACTATGAGCAATCAGATCAAAATGATGCGTATCCAGTTTGGCATAATAAACCGTCAAATGAATCTCGCCAAAATCATATTGTTTGATGGCGGTTGGCGCGGCTTGGCGTCCAACTTCAATCTGATCATTGAATTCTTCTCTTAACTCACGCTTTAAGGCTGTTTGAGGATCCTCGCCCGGCTCAATCTTGCCCCCAGGAAACTCCCACAATGCGCCTAAAATACGATCATCACTGCGTTTGCTTGCTAAAATCTGGTGCTGCTCATTTAAAATGGCAGCTCCCACAACATATATTTTTTTGGTCATGTTTACTGATTCCTTTTTGCATAGATTAGTTTCATTATAAAGCGCGCCAATAATCGGATCCAGCGACTTTTTAATCTTCATTGTGAAAGCGTTTTGATTAAAATAAAATTAAAAAATCATCAGAATTTTGCTTGCTATTCATTTTTTTAAGTGATATATTAATGCCAACGAAATTTACGAGTGGTCGTCAAGTAGAGCTGCACCTCAGCGTTCAGAAAACCGGTGGTCGATGCGAACCGGACAGGGTGTCTGTTGCGAAATACCCGACAAAATAAGCCCGTACGGATTGGGCCAGTACCGTTAGCAACTGGCAAGAGTGAAAAGCTGTTATTGACTCTTTTCAGTTGGGTGGTACCACGTTTAGGCGTCCCGATTAGATTTAATCTAGTCGGAGCGCCTTTTTTATTTGCTCGAGGGGGAGAAAATTATGAAACGATATTATCGTCATTATCTGCAATCCAAGTGCCGTTAAACAAATTAGCTTAAAAACATGAGGTGTCGATAATATGACTAAGAAAATTGAATTTAAAGAATCTGTTGCAATCCTGTTGATTATGTTGGTCATCTTGGGCAGTGGCGTAATTGGCTTCGGTCTTTCACCACAGGTACCGGTCTTGACCGTGATCGCGTTCCTGGTCTTCTGGCTGGCCCTGCGCCACGTATCTTGGGATGACATTATGAAAGGAATTACCAAGGGAATCTCCACTGCCATCATTCCCATCTTTATCTTTATTCTGATTGGGACTTTGATTGCCGTTTGGATTCAAGCCGGAATTATTCCTTCACTGATGGTCCTGGGCTTTCATTTAATCAGTGCTCGTTTCTTCGTGCCATCGGTCTTCATTGTCTGCTCGCTGGTCGGACTGGCCATTGGCTCTGGCTTCACCACCATCTCAACCGTAGGAATCGCCCTGTTTGGGATGGGATCAACCTTAGGCGTTAACCCAGCTTTAACGGCGGGGGCCATTATCTCCGGTGCCGTTTTTGGTGATAAGATGTCGCCGCTTTCGGATTCGACCAACCTGGCATCGGCTGTTGCTGAAGACGACTTATTTGATCACATTAACAATATGATGTGGTCCACCATCCCCGCTTTCTTGGTTTCCCTGATCGTCTTTTTCTTCTTGGGTCAAAGCAACAAGGGAACGTCACTTGCCAGCATCGCTTCAGTAAGTTCGACTCTGACTAAGCATTTTGCCGTTTCCTGGTGGGCAGCACTGCCAATTATTTTAATGTTTGTCTGTGCCTGGAAAAAACTGCCAGCCATCCCCACCCTGTTTTTAAATATTATCGTTTCAACCGTGATGATCTTTATCAACAATCCACAGTTGGGCGTCGCTAAATTTGCCACGTTGATTGAAAGCGGCTTTGTCTCCAAGACTGGCAACAAGGCGGTCGACGCGTTGCTGACCCGGGGCGGCATCTCCAGTATGATGGGCACCGTTTCCCTGATTATCATGACCTTGGCCCTTGGTGGGATCTTGATGCATATGGGAATTATTGAAAGCGCCATGAAGCCTTTAGTGGCTAAATTAAACAAGCCAGGTCGTCTGATTACGGCAACGATCTTTGCGGGAATCGGCGTCAACCTATTCGTCGGCGAGCAGTACCTTTCCGTCATCCTGCCTGGGAATGCCTTCAAGCCAGCCTTTAAGCGCATTGGTCTTTCCCCGTTGGCATTGAGTCGGACGCTGGAAGATGGTGGCAGCGTCATCAACTACCTGATTCCTTGGGGCGTGGCCGGTTCATTCGTCGCCTCTGCCCTGGGTGTCCCGGTATTGGAATTCCTGCCATTCACCCTGTTTAGTCTGTTATCGCCACTCTTCTCAATCTTGAGCGGTTTTTCAGGTATCGGTCTCAAATGGCAGCCTGGTCACGGACCAAAAGCATAATAAATATGAAGAAAACTGCCGAGTTGATAATCAGCTCGGCAGTTTTTTATTGGTTTGCCGCGTTAACGAAAAGACGGGCTAAAAGCAGTTTTATCAGCTGCTGCAATTGGACACGCTAATTATGAAACACATCCAACTAGTACGCTGACATTATCCCAAAACTTGCTAAAACCCGATCGCACCTGCTTTCATCTAATTCAGTTACCGGCAATCTTAAACCGCTGATGTAAAAGTCAAAATTAATTGCAACCATTTTAATGGCATCCATATCGTGATTGACTACTCGCTGTCTCCAAAAGCTAAAGCAGATCATACCAACGCGGTAATTTTACTCGCAATATTTGACAGGTGAAATCCTGCTCCATGACACATTATGAGTATCATTAACCACTCATCATTACTATTAGCCAAACAGCCATGAGAGAATGAGCTGCTCGTCAGTTTGTGAAGAAAATCAGGTTTGATAAGCTGTCAGCCCGGAAACTACCTACTATTCCTTGGTTTTTCGCGGAAAGTAGGCAAATGTATATTCGACCGGCGCGACTTTACCTACTATTAATGCCTTTTGCCAAAATAGTAGGTAATGAGATTTTTGTCATATGTATTATGCAAAATTATTTGCATAATACATGATGATCACCATTTCTTTCCCGGTGCGAGCCGCTTGACGCCAAACAAAAACCGAGATACAGTCAGGATCATCCCTTCTGTATCTCGGTTTTACGGTTTCGCCATTTCACACATTGATCATTGGCATTTTACATTTCAAATTAGCTCAGTCCTGTTCTGCTGACTCTGAGAAAGTGATACTGAGGTTAGGAAGTTCGTCCGCAAATAAGACTGATCCGATCAGAATGCAAATGTCGCAATCACCAATCTGCTGCCCACAATGCCAAACCGCTTATTGATAGCAGTTGAAAAACTAGATTCAGCACGACACCGCTTGATTACAGCAGTTGAATGCCAGCTTTTTCACACTTTTCTCGCATGTCTTCTGGCCAGATGCTTGCCTGAACCTCGCCAACGTGTGCCTTACCTAACAGCAGCATGCACAGCCGTGACTGACCAATCCCGCCACCAATCGTGTATGGCAGTTCATGGTTCAACAGCATCTTGTGGAATGGCAGTTCGGCACGAGCTTCTTCGCCGGCTTCCTTAAGCTGGTAGCGCATTGCATCTTCATCAACCCGAATCCCCATGCTGGATACTTCCAACTTGCAGTCAAGCGGTTCATACCAGAAGATAATGTCGCCGTTCAAAGACCAGTCATCATAGTCAGGGGCGCGGCCATCATGAGGCTTGCCGGAACGACGCAGCTTGTCACCGATCTTCATAACAAAGACACAGCCGAGTTCCTTGGCAATCCGATCTTCACGTTCCATTGGCGTCAGATCTGGCCAGCGATCCTCCAATTCTTGCGTCGTAACGAAGTGGATCTCGTCTGGCAGATGATGAACGGCTTGCGGGAACTTATACCAGACTTCATGTTCCATGTGCTTGATAACCTTAAAGATTTTGCGGACCGTAGCCTTCAAGGTTTCTTCGGTTCGTTCTTCTTTAGCGATCACCTTTTCCCAGTCCCATTGGTCAACGTAAATGGAGTGGAAGTTGTCCAGATCTTCATCTTTGCGGATGGCGTTCATGTTGGTGTAGAGGCCTTCATGCATCCCAAAGCCGTACTTCTTTAAAGCATAGCGTTTCCACTTAGCCAGCGAGTGCACGACTTCAATCGTTTCGCCTGGCAGTTCCTTCATCGTGAATGAAACCGGCTGTTCTACCCCGTTTAGGTTATCGTTCAAACCAGTTTTCTTTTCGACAAACATTGGCGCACTCATCCGCTGCAGGTTCAATTCACGACCAATTTCATCTTGGAAGGTTTCACGAATGTAGCGAATAGCGGCTTCGGTCTCACGGACTGACAGATTTGGATCGTAGTGTTCTGGAATAATCAGACTCATAATAAAAATCTCCTTGAAACTTAGACTTGAGGGCAAAACAAAAAGCCTTTTGTCCCCGTAGTTTCATGGGACGAAAGGCTTTATTCCGCGGTGCCACCCAAGTTGTCCAGAGATATCCAGACCGCTTTGTTCAGAGCACAAACATGCTCCATCGACTGTAACGTGTCGAAAACGTCTGAGCCTACTTTGGACGCATCCATTTGGGTCAGCAACGCGGGGAAGTGTTTTTCGCTGTATCAGGGTCGGCCAAGTTCCCATTATCCTTGGCTCACTTTACGAATGAAAACAGCTACTCGTCTTTCTCATGGTTTTTCAAAACTGTTTGATTGCTTTTTATTTTAATCATTTCTCAGAATTTTGCAAGCATTTTTTTATTTCGTCGTTTGTAAAATTAAGTTAGAAAAATAAAAAAGCCATTTGTGATAGACTTTTGAATAACCACAAACAAAAGTAAAGGAACATCACAAATAACCTATAAACATCTTACCACACGTGAATTAACCCTTATAGCTGATTTTTGGTTCCAAGGGACTAAGGCCTACCAAGCTGCCAAGTTACTCAAACGCAGTCAGGAAACCATTTACCGCATTTATCGTTTCCTAGATAGTGGAAAAACAATTGAACAATATCGCAACGTTTACCAACGCAATAAGCGTCGTTGTGGTCGTAAACGAATCCAGCTGCCACCAGCTGAGGTTAAATACACCAATACCCAAGTTAAAGCCGGTTGGACTCCTGACACTATTGTTGGACGTGGAGAACATCACATTAGCTGTAGTATGCGGACCTTGTATCGGATGTTTAAGCGTGGTGACTTTGATGTCCAGCAGCTGCCGATGAAAGGCAAGCGTCACCCCAATGGTTATATTGAAACCCGTGGTCGGGGCAAAGCCGGACAATTAGGTCGGAGTATTTATGAACGGTATAATGATTACCCCAACTATCGCCAAGAATTTGGCCACTTGGAAGCTGATACAGTTCAAGGTAATAAGCATCATGGGGCGATAATGACGCTGGTTGAGCGGATATCTAAGGTGGAGATTATTCTCAATGTCCACCAACGAACCGCCGAGTGTGTCAATCGTTGCCTAGATGAATGGCTGGCCAAAGTGCCACGTCACTTGTTTAAATCCATTACCTTTGATAACGGCAAAGAGTTCGCCAGTTGGCGTGAAATTGCCAATAAGTATGATATTAATACCTATTTTTCGGAAGTCGGTGCACCTAACCAACGCGGCTTGAATGAAAACAATAATGGAATTATTAGACGCGACGGCTTACATAAGCACATGGACTTCCGTAATTTGCCAGATGAACTAATTCAACAGATAATGACTCGTCGAAATAATATTCCACGGAAATCACTCCATTATCTAACGCCACTCGAGGTATTCATGAAGCACATTACAGATGAGCAATTAATTTCTAACTTAAATTGACATTTCAAGCAAATTAAAAATGCCGCATAGCAGTTGCTACTCGGCATTTACAAAATTCTATCAATTTTTAAAACAGCTGCAGCATAAGCGCCACGATTATTTCTTTGATCATTCGACCGTCCAATGAAATCGCCGCAAAAACGATCAAGCCATTGATCACCAAGACAATCAAGGCACCATAGATCCGATCGATTTTTGCTGATCGGGTTTCTAGCATCGTATCGGCTAAAGCTAAAGAAAACATCCCTAAAGCAATCAGCAAAATTACGCCCGTTAGCGTCATCATGCCCAAGGAGCTGGTCAGTAACGTCAACAGTAGGCTGATCAGGATTAAGACCACGTTAAAATTGCTGGACCAGGCAAGGTGATTGATCATATCCAGATAATCGCCACCTTCGATTCCCGCCACGTAGCGCTTGAAAACATACGCCACGGCACTCATCAGCAAGGCCGCGACTACGATCAGCAGCCACAATATCAAAAAGCTGCCGGTCGTCAGCGTCTTAATATGAAAGACGATTGCCGAACCCGACGCCAGCTGGGCAATTTTTTCGGACAAATGATCGACCATCCAGCTGATCGTGATCACCGAAAACAGGGCCTCAAGGATCAGCATCGTCAGCCCGGTTCCACGCCAGGTTGGTCTTTGATACGCGCCCGGATGTTTTAATGATTCGATCAGCCAGTCCCAGGCACGTTTAAACCCCTGCTTGGTATGCTCGAGGTCCAGCGTTAAATCCAGAGCGCTTGTTTCCTCAGTTGGGGTGGTTGAATTCTTTCTGGCAACGGTTCGACTCGGCGCAGCGTTTTTCTCCTCACTGGCCTTCGCCTCCCCGGTGGCACTGACGGCAGCCGGCTGCTTAAGGTCAGCCGTTTTCAGATTCGTTGTCTCAGAATCGGCAGCCCAGGACGGCTTTTGCCTTGCAAGCGGTTCTGCCGCCGAAACGTCATCACGACTAGGTGTTGCGGCCGGTTTTTCTGTTATCGGTTCTTCAGACACCGCCTGCGACTCCCGTGGTGCATCAATTGGCGTTTCGTGATCTTGTTCAGGCGCGGCATTGGATCCGGCGGCTGGCTCGCTGGTCGTTTCAAAATGCCAGCCACAACGCGTACAGTACTGCGCGTCTTTTAAAACCTCACTGCCGCAGTTTGGACAGACTTTCATTTTTTATCCTCCGTAAAACACAAACAGCACTCCGCAACCAGGTGGGAGTGCTGTTTTGATTAAGCGATAATTAGCCTTCAAAGACGTCCGTCAATGGAGGTACCACTTGCTTCTTACGTGAAACTACGCCTGGCAGGTTCATACGGTGGTTGTCACCCAGCTTCTTGCCGAATGCCTGTTCAACCTTTTCCGTGTTGCCGCCAACAACCAGCAGATCAGAATCGCTGTTCAAAATGTTGGTAGCAATCAAGATGAACGTGTCATAGCCGTTTTCATCGTTCAGTTGCTGCATCGTCTTTTCCAGGTCGGCTTGACGAGAGAAGACGTCATCCAGGTCAACCGTGTTTACTTGACCGATCCGCAGCTTAGCGTCGCCCAGTTCGAACGTCTTGGCGTCGCCATCAACGATATCAGCGTCAGACTTGGCAGCCAGGTTGGTACCAGCCTTCAGCATCTCAATTCCGTAAGCTTCGTAGTCTTCAACACCGGCAACCTTTGCCAGGTACTTCAAAGCTTCGCCGTCGTGGTCAGTAGTCGTTGGTGACTTCAGCAGCAGCGTGTCGGAAATGATAGCAGACATCATCATCCCCGCCAGGTTGGCAGGAATTTCAATGTGCTTTTCTTGGAACAGTTCCGTGATGATCGTGGAAACACAGCCGTATGGGCGCGCCGTGATCCAAAGTGGCTGTGCCGTGTTGAAGTTGGCGATCCGGTGGTGGTCAACCAAGTGCGTAACCGTAACTTGGTCGATGTCAGCAGCTGATTGTTGTGGTTCGTTGTGGTCAACCAGCATTACCTTGTCAGTTTCGTTGGCAACCGTCTTAACGACCCGTGGTGCTTCCATGTTGAAGTAGTTCAAAGCGTACTTCGTTTCATCGTTTGGTTCGCCCAGGGCAACGGCTTCCGTTTCGTAGCCCAGTTCGTTTTCAAAGTATGAAAATGCCATTGCGGCCGTAATGGCGTCAGTATCTGGCTTTTGATGACCAAAAACTAATTCCTTGCTCATAAAGACAACTCCTTTGATTCAATCATCACGTAAAACGTTAACTGCAACGTTTTCGCAAATTAATTATACCCTTTTATTTTAGCACGACCAGCTCTTAAATGGGAATCTAATTTCATTTCAGGTGCATATTTATGCAGACTATGAAATTGAATCCGTCAGATCGAGCTGCTCGCTTGTCGCCGTTTCGGTCAGCTGGGGCTTGATGCGCAGTTTAACCGGAATGCCCTGACTTTCGGTATCAATTACAAAAGTACCGTTTGAATGAGCCGTTCCCAAATGGTGATCAGTAATCAAAACATCCTGGAACATCGGCCGATCGGTAATAATCTCAACGGCTCCCTGATAGTCGGCATCATACGGCAAAAAGTCGACCAGCTTGTGCGGCAGCTTCTTCAAACGGTGCAGCACCAGTTCGCCGCGTCTTGCCCGTGCACCAAGCTTGATGTCTGCTACGGCCATTTCTTTAAAGGCCCCGCGCTGAGTTACCATGGCCAGATGCTGATCCTCATCAACCAGCTGTAGGTCAACCATTCTGTCATCGTCATGCAGATTAATGGCCCGTACCCCCGTCGTTCTGACCCCGGCAATCGGTACTTCAGCTACGTCAAAGCGAACGGCATAGCCTTCATGACTGATTGCCAGCAGCGACTGCGCGGTATCTTTTGGCTCATAATACATTACGTTAACGACTTGAGCGTCATCACCCTTAAGCTTCATGTAGACAGTCGCCGTGCTCTTATAACGAGATCCTGGCTGATATTCCTTGAACTCAGTCTGCTTGACTTGACCATCGCTGGTTCCCATCAGCAGCGTTCCTGGCATATCCAGCCGATCAAAAATCAGTGCCTTGATAATCTCTTCACCCGCGGCCAGGCCGATCGTTTGCGAAATATGCTCGCCCACGTCTTTCCAGCGCACGTCAGTCAATTCATGCACCGGCCGATAGATCAGATGGCCAAGATTGGTGAACATGAAAAGATGCGCCAGCGTACTGGTTTCTTGAATCAGCAGCGGATAGTCGTCTTCTCGCAAACCGTCTTCTTCAACATTGGAAGCCTTAAATGACCGCAGACTGCTGCGCTTGATATAGCCGGCTTTGGAAACCAATACGACCACGTCTTCTTTGGCGACCGTAACCTTAGTGTCGATTTCCAGTTTTTGAACCTTGCTTTGAATCTCAGTCCGGCGCGGTGTCGCAAATTCTTTTTTAATCGTCCGCATTTCTTGGCGCAGCACTTTAGCCAGCTCATTTTCATCGCTTAAGATCAGCTGGTATTCGGCAATCTGATCATTCAGACGCTTTTGCTCATCTTCAAGCGCCGTCACGTCAGTATTGGTCAGCCGATACAGCTGCATGGTAACGATGGCTTCGGCTTGCGGATCATCAAAGCCCAGCGATTCAATCAGATTCTGCTTGGCATCAGCCCGGTTTTTAGAAGCCCGAATCGTTTGAATGACCTGATCAAGCATACTGAGCGCCTTGATCAGCCCTTCAACGATGTGGAGCCGTTTTTGCGCCTTATTTAAATCAAAGCGCGTCCGCCGCATAATGATCTCTTTTTGGAAGCTCAGATAAGACGTCAAAATATGCTTTAAGCCTACCCGCATTGGCCGCTGATTATCGATCGCCACCATGTTGAAGTTATAGTTGATCTGCAGGTCGGTGTTTTTTAGCAGATAGTTTAAGATCCCCTCGGCATTGGCGCCGCGCTTCAGCTCAATTGCGATGCGCAGGCCGCTGCGGTCAGTCTCATCGCGCGCTTCAGCGATTCCCTCAACCTTTTTGGCCAGACGCAGGTCATTGATTCGCTTGACCAGCTGGGCCTTGTTGACTTCATATGGAATCTCCGTGATATTGATCTGCTGCCGACCGCCACGCAACGTCTCGATACTGGTCTTAGCCCGTACGACGATGCGTCCCCGACCAGTTTCATAGGCTTTTTTGATTCCTTCCTTGCCTTGAATGATCCCGCCAGTTGGGAAATCAGGACCAGGCACGAATTCCATCAGCTTATCCAGACTGGCCGTGGGATGCCCAAGCAGGTAGATCAGTGCATCAATCAGCTCGCCCAGATTATGCGTCGGAATTTCCGTAGCATACCCCGCCGAGATCCCGGTCGCACCGTTAACCAAAAGATTGGGAATGCGGGCTGGCAAGACAGTCGGCTCTTTTTCAGTATCGTCAAAGTTCAGCGTCATATCAACCGTATCTTTGTCGATATCCTTGAGCATCAAACCGGCAATCTTGCTTAAACGAGCCTCAGTATAACGCATGGCAGCCGGTGGATCACCATCCATCGACCCGTTGTTGCCGTGCATTTCAATCAATGGGTCACGCAGCTTCCAATCCTGACTCATTCGTACCAGTGCTTCATAAATGGAACTGTCGCCGTGCGGGTGGAAGTTACCCATTACGTTACCAACCGACTTGGCTGACTTGCGAAAGCCTTTATCATAGGTATTGCCATCCTTGTTCATGGCAAACAGGATCCGGCGCTGAACCGGTTTGAGGCCATCGCGAATATCCGGCAGGGCCCGTTCTTGAATGATGGACTTGGAATACCGGCCGAAGCGATCGCCCATCAAGTCTTCCAAAGTCATATTTTCGATTTTTGGTTCATTCATTGACTTTCACCTCTTACTTTTGATTCCAGGTATTGATCGTCGGCGTTTTAGCCTTTTGACCGCGATTTTCCATCAGCTGATCAGACTCTTCGTCATCGCTCAGCGTAAATTGCACGTTTTCTTCAATCCATTTCCGACGTGGTGCAACCTTATCACCCATCAAGGTAGTGACGCGCTTTTCAGCCAGCTCGGCATCTTCTATCCGCACTCGAATCAGCGTCCGTGTGTCAGGATTCATCGTGGTTTCCCAAAGCTGATCGGCATTCATTTCACCAAGCCCCTTGAAACGCTGCAGCTGAGCGCCGCGAATCTTTTTGGTCATTTGCGTCAGCTGATCGTTGGTCCAGGCATACTGAATCTTGGTTTTGGCTCCTTTGCCAGACTGGATGCGATACAGTGGCGGCAAGGCAATATAGACCTTACCGGCTTCGATCATTGGCCGCATGTACTTGTAGAAGAACGTCAGCAGCAGAATCTGGATGTGGGCTCCATCGTCGTCGGCATCAGTCATGATGATGATCTTGTCGTAATTGGAATCTGCAACGTTGAACTCACTGCCGACCCCCGCGCCAACCGTATAGATGATCGTATTAAGCTCTTCGTTTTTCAAGACGTCATCCAGCTTGGCCTTTTCCGTATTGAGAACCTTACCACGCAATGGCAGGATCGCTTGAAACTTTCGATCGCGCCCCTGCTTGGCACTCCCACCGGCTGAATCACCTTCGACTAAGAAAAGCTCATTTTTAGCGGCATCTTTTGACTGGGCCGGCGTCAGCTTACCGGATAGATTGCGTTCTTTACGACCTTTGCGCTTGGAGCCGCGTGATTCGTCACGAGCCTTGCGCGCGGCTTCCCTTGCCTGGCGAGCCTTGAGTGCTTTTCTGATCAGCTGCTGAGCTTCATCGCCATTTTCCAGCAGCATGTAGCTTAGCTGGTCACTGACGATTGAGTCCACGATCTTCCGGGCTTCTGGCGTCCCCAGCTTGTCTTTAGTCTGGCCCTCAAACTGCAGAATGCGTTCCGGGATTCGTACTGAGACGACTGCCGTCAAGCCTTCACGAACGTCAGACCCTTCCAGATTCTTGTCGCGTTCCTTGAGCAGACCAACTTTTCTGGCGTAGTCGTTGAACGTTTTGGTCCAGGCATTGCGAAAACCGGCTTCATGCGTTCCCCCATCTGGAGTGCGCACGTTGTTGACAAAGCTCAAGACGTTTTCTGAATAGCCATCGTTATACTGAGCCGCAACCTCAACTTCAACGCCATCCTGCTTGCCGTCAAAGTACATGATCTGGCCCAAGGTATCCTTGTCTTCATTGAGGTAGCCGACAAAGTCCTTGATGCCATTTTCAAACTGGAATACCTCTTCTTTTTCCTGACCAGCGCGCTTGTCAGTCAGCGTGATCTTTAGGCCCTTTAGCAGGAATGCCGATTCACGCAGCCGTCTTGCCAAAGTATCGTAGTTGTAGACGGTCGTAGAAAAGATTTTTGGATCAGGCTTAAAGGTAACCGTTGTTCCGGAACCCGCACGCGTATTGCCTAATTTTTTGAGCGTACCGACCGGATTACCACCATTAACGAATTTTTCTTGATAGCGAACGTGATCGCGCACGATCGTCAGTGTCAGTTTAGTTGAAAGAGCATTCACGACTGAGGCCCCAACCCCATGCAGCCCACCGGAAGTCTTATAGCCATCGTCTTGACCAAACTTTCCCCCGGCATGCAGCACGGTCATGATGACTTCCGGCGTTGGTTTGCCAGAAGCATGCATTCCTACCGGCATCCCACGACCATGATCCTGGACCGTGATTGAATTGTCGGGTTCGATCGTCACGTTGATTTCATCGCCAAAACCAGACAAAGCCTCATCGACCGCGTTGTCAACGATTTCATATACCAAATGGTGCAGGCCATAGGTATCCGTTGAACCGATATACATCCCAGGCCGTTTGCGCACCGCCTCCAGCCCCTTAAGGATTTTAATGGAGGATGCATCATATTGATATTCTTGTTCTGCCAACGAAAGGCCCTCCTCATAATTTTTTAGTAACGTTTTTTAATATAACTGATTTGGCAAAATTTAGCAAAGAAATTTTGCAAACATTTGTGCCCCATTATTTTAACACATCAAACAAAAGTTGCCGATGCCACTCAATGTGCTATTATAGCAATTATGCAATTATTATCGAAGGAGTTTTGAGTGATTTATGATTTTTAAAATCTGTTTAATGGCGATCATTGCCTACTTTTTAGGCTCGATTCCCTGGGGACTTTGGATCGGCCAGGTATTCTACCACAAGGATATTCGCAAGTTAGGCAGCGGTAATATCGGCACGACCAACACTCTGCGCGTTTTGGGACCTAAAGCAGGCGCAACCGTATTGTTTCTTGATATGTTCAAGGGGACGCTGGCAGCCTGTCAGCCATATTTCTTTCACTGCAGTCAGACCGTCAGTCCGCTTTTAATTGGCCTGTTTGCCGTTTTGGGGCATACCTGCTCGATTTTTGATCACTTTCATGGCGGCAAGGCCGTTGCAACCAGTGCCGGGATCCTGCTGGCATATAACCCGCTGCTCTTTTTGGTTGCCTGGGCCATCTATCTGACGGTATTATTGTTGACCAGCATGGCTAGCGCGGCTGGCATGGTTGGCATTACCGCAATTTTCATCATTGCCTTATGCATTCACGACTGGATCCTGGCAGCCATTGCCGGGTTCTTGACAGTGGTAATCATCTGGCTGCACCGTGCCAACATCAAGCGCATCTTCAATGGTACCGAATCGCTGGTTCATTTTGGCTTGGGCTATCGGCGACAGCAAAAACGCAATCAAAAATAATTAAGCTGATGATCGCATCACTTGGTATTAAAGGCCAAGCTGAATGCGATTTTTATTTTATTGATAAATTTAGGCAACCGATTTCCTAAAACCTCTTGCAAAAGCATTGAAAGCGCTTATAATTAGGTGTAACGATTTCCTAAAATCAAAATTTAAACATCGAGGTGCTTTTTATGAGTTCATTTAACCAACAAAGTTTTCAGCTTAATGGCAAGGTTGCTTTGATCACTGGCGGTGCCAGCGGGCTGGGCCAAAACTATTCAAAGGCGCTGTCGCTTTACGGCGCGGATATTTTTGTCGTTTCAAATTCACAGCGCGGCTGGGAAGAAACTCGTCAAGCGGTTGAAGGCAATGGACAAAAGATCGGCTTTCTGCAGCGCGACATCACTGAACCGGGTTGTGCCGACGAAATCATCGCGCAATGCGTTAAGGAAATGGGTGGTCTGGATATTTTAGTCAACAATGCCGGCATTCAGATCCGCAATGACGTCTTGGCGTTCAAGGATGAAGACTGGGACAAGGTGATCAATTTGAATCTCAACGCGCTCTACCACATGTCGCAGGCCGCAGCCAAATATATGGCGAAGCAAAAGCACGGCAAGATCATTAATATTGGCTCAATGCAGTCCTATCGTGCCGGCAAGTTCATCTTCCCTTACACGGCAGCTAAACATGGCGTCCTGGGCCTGACCAAAGCCTACGCTGATGCCCTTTCCAAATACAACATTCAAGTCAATGGTCTGGCACCAGGCTACATTTTAACGGATATGACTAAGGCGCTGGCCGAAGATCCGGTGCGAGGGCCTGAGATCAAAGAACATATTCCTTCTGGTGAATGGGGCCGTCCTGAACAATTGATGGGGCCAATGGTATTTTTAGCCAGTCCGGCATCTGATTACGTAACCGGTGTAATGCTGCCAGTTGATGGCGGCTACCTGCTGCGCTGATCCAATTCAGCTATAATCAAAAAGACGTGGTGATCAAGCTCACCACGTCTTTTTTAAGTCGTTAGAAAGGCTGAATGGCAAATGCATAGTCCTCATGCTTGCCAGGTGCCAGCCGACTCATCACCTGCTTGTCTTCGAGTCTGCCGTCACTGTGGATGCTGTCGGCAATCCCCCACCATGGCTCAACGCATACCAGGTTGGCCTGGGCTGGGTATGGCGACCAGACGCCGACAAATGGTGCACCGTTAACCTGAACGTGAACCCCATGATTGGTCTGCGGTTCCGTCAGCGTTGCCGTAAATGGCATGCCCTTGGTTGCAAAGATCAGGGCATCCTCATCAAACAGCTCATGATCCAGTTGAATGGGCTGCTGCATGTGCAGAACCGCTGGATGTTCCAGATCATTAAATGGACCAGGTGCGACCAATTTAACCTGTTGATAGTCAATCGCCGGTGAAACACTGAACTGAGTCGTTTCAAAACTGCCCTGTTCATCAACTGGTACGTTAAAACCAGGGTGCGCACCCAAAGCATAGATCAGCGTCTGGTCATTGCTTGGGTTTTCAACGCGATAGCTGACCAGCAGACGATCCTCATCCAGCTGGTAGGCAATCGTCAACACAAAAGCAAACGGGAAGGCAGCCCGCGTTTTTTCATCATCACGCAGCTCAAAAACTACTCGCTCACTGCTCTGTTCCACGACCTGAAACTCCCGATCGCGGGCAAAGCCATGCTGCGTTTGATGATAGACCTTGCCTTGATATTCGTATTGATCATCTTTGAGCCGGCCGACAAATGGAAACAGAACCGGTGCTTGCCGTTTCCAAGACTTTGGATCACCCTGCCACAAATATTCCAATCCCGCTGCATTTCGCTTAATGCTGTGCATCTGCGCGCCTAATGGATCAATCTGTACCGTCAGCTGCTCATTTTCAATCTGAATCATCTCTCGTCATCCTTTCAACTCTCAATGGACAATGGTATATGCCAAAAGCCCTCTAATCTGCACAATAACAGATTGAGAGGGCTTTCGCAAGTCTATCTTTTAATTTTGGATTGATTCTTCGTAGTCGCCATTAGGACAAACGATCTGCTTGCCCTTCTTGACCTTCTTTTCAATCAAGAAATGACCGTCTTTAGGACAGTTACGGCCAATTGGCTTGTCCCATGAAACGAAATCACATTCTGGGTAGCGCGAGCAGCCATAAAAGACGCGATTCTTCTTGGACTTGCGCTCGACTACGTTTCCTTGCCCACACTTAGGACAGGTTACACCGATATCTTTGACGATTGCCTTGGTGTTGCGGCAGTTCGGGAAGCGCGAGCAGGCATGGAACTTGCCATAGCGGCCCATCTTAACGACCATTGGCGCCCCACAGATCTCACAATTGCTGCCGGCCAGTTCATCATGCATTTCGATTTTAGCAACCTGTTCCTCAGCAGCCTGGACTTCTTTAGAAAATGGCTGGTAGAACTTGTCAACGACCTTAACCCAGTTTTCCTTGCCTTCTTCGATCCGGTCCAAGTCGTCTTCAACTTCGGCCGTAAACTTGACATTGACGATTTCTGGGAACTGCTTGACGATGATCTGGTTGACGATCTCACCCAGCTCGGTTGGCTCAAAGTGGCGCGATACCAAACGAACATAGTAGCGGCGCTGAATCGTGTCCAGCGTTGGCGCGTAGGTGGAAGGCCGGCCGACCCCGTTTTCTTCCAGCGTCTTGATCAAGGCAGCTTCCGTATAACGAGCAGGCGGCTGCGTGAAGTGCTGGGCCGGGTCATCACTGATCATTTGGACCTGGTCGCCTTGATTCAGGTCTGGTAAAACATTGTCTTTTTCCTGACCACGCTTGTAAACCTTAGTAAAGCCGTCAAATTTGACCTTGGATCCGTTGGCATGAAAGTCGACCCCGTTTTGGCTCAATGAAACGGCCATCGTATCAACAATCTGAGGCGTCATCTGGCTAGCCACGAATCGGCTCCAGATCAGACTGTAGAGCTTGTATTGATCAGCCGTCAGATACTGTTTCATCTCCGCGGGCGTGCGATTGACTGAAGTTGGCCGAATCGCTTCGTGCGCGTCTTGGGCCCCTTCTGGCAGCTTACCCTTGACCGGCTTGATTGCAGCATATTGTTCCCCATAGTTTTCATGAATAAACTGAGAGGCTTCCTGCTTGGCAATTGAGGCAATCCGCGTTGAGTCGGTACGCATGTAGGTGATCAGACCGACCGCGCTGCCGTGCCCAAGCGTAATCCCTTCATAAAGCTGTTGCGCAGCCATCATCGTCTTACGCGTCCGGAAGTTCAGACGGCGGTTGGCATCCTGCTGCATCGTGGAGGTAGTGTATGGTGGCTGCGGCATCCGCTTGCGTTCTTTACGCGTAACGTCATTAATCGTAAATGGCGCCTTGCGATCAATCTTGGCCAGTACTTTTTGAACGGCTTCGTTATTAGGCAGCGCGGCTTTTTTACCGTTTTCGCCATAAAAAGATGCCGCAAACTTATCACTGCCCTTTTTGAACTGACCATCAATCGTCCAGTATTCTTCGGGCTTAAAGTCGCGAATCGCCTGTTCTCTTTGGATGATCAGGTTTAGCGCGACTGACTGCACCCGTCCGGCAGACAGTCCCTTTTTGACCTTTTTCCAAAGAATCGGGCTGATGGAATAACCAACCAGCCGATCCAAAACCCGCCGTGCCTGCTGTGCATCAACCAGGTCCATGTTGATCTCACGCGGTTCCTTAAAGGCTTCCTTAACGGCGTCTTTGGTAATTTCATTGAAGGTAACCCGGTTCTTGTCTTTAGTATCCAGTTTTAAAAGGTTGGCAACGTGCCAGGCAATTGCTTCCCCTTCCCGGTCCGGGTCAGATGCCAGATAGACGGCTTTAGCCTGCTTGGCATCCTTGCGCAGTTCTTTGATCACGTCACCCTTACCACGAATGGAGATGTAGTCTGGCTGATAGTCGTTTTCAATATCAACCCCCATCCGGCTCTTTGGCAGATCCCGGACATGACCCAGACTGGCGACGACTTTATAGGTCCGTCCCAGATACTTGCCAATCGTCTTGGCTTTGGAAGGCGATTCGACGATGACCAGCTTTTTCTTGGTCTTAGGGCGCTTGGCAGTCGTCTTTTTGGTTGTTTTAGCGGCCGGTTTTGTAGTTTTCGTCGTGGCCGAAGTTGTTTTAGCAGTTGATTTTACAGTTTTAGTTGCCATCATAAGGCTCCTATCATGATGAATTTGATCGGTTTTATCTTCTATACTATTATATGGTCTCTTGTGCGGTCAAACCCGTCTGGCTGATTTCAATCAGCAATGAACCGATCAGATAGACCTAGATTAATTCAAAAAAGAAAATGGTCTAACTAGCGTATCAATATAATCGAGTTTATTAAAAAAATCAAGGCAACGATAAAATCATTTTAGCGAAAAAGTGGAATTTTAGTGTCAAACTGAATTTTTGGCATATAGCAATGGTAAGGGGGGGAAAAGCAATGCATCTGCGTGAATTTATCTTAAGGCTGAGTCTATGCAGCTGTTTGAGTCGGCGTATGAAATATCGGCTTTTAATGGCTGCCATTCAGCAAAAACAGATTACCAATCTCGCTAAATTGACTGATCACTTGAACATTACTTTTAACAAACGAATGCAGTGGTTTGACGAATGGTCCAGCCAGGAACTGCGACGTCAGACTGAGCAAAATCTGCCGATGCCGTTCATAACGCCGCTTGACGCGATCTATCCGCAGCGCCTGCGAGAAATTTATGATCCGCCATTGGTTTTGTATTATCATGGCAACCTAAAACTGCTGCAGTACCCTTGTCTGGCCGTGGTTGGATCAAGAAATATCACTAAATATGGTGAACGAGTGATCAACCAATTACTGCCAGGAGTCGTCAGCAGCCAAGTCGCGATCGTCAGCGGTCTGGCCAAAGGAGTTGACGGCTTGGCTCACCAGATTACGCTGCTGGATGGCGGGGCCGCGATTGCCGTAATCGGGACTGGTCTAGATGGCAGCTATCCACGCTGCAATGCATTTTTACAGCGGCAAATCGCACAGTTTGGTCTTTTGCTGACGGAGTATCCACTGGCAACTACGCCCTACCCAAGCAATTTTCCCGAACGCAATCGGATCATTGCCGGTTTATGTCATGCCTGTCTGGTGGTTGAAGGCAGTCGGCGCAGCGGCAGTCTGATTACAGCCAACCTGGCGCTGCAGGATAATCGAAATGTCGGTGCGGTCCCTGGGCCAATCGATTCACCCATGTCGCTTGGAGCCAATGAACTGATTGCTGCTGGAGCGCGACCGATCCTAAGCAGTCAAGACATCTTAGAGGAATTGCCTGACTGGCTGTTTTCTGCAAAATAGACTGGCTCAATAATTTTAGAAATGACACGATCCTACAAGCCAATTAAAAAAGCACGGCCTCATGTTTCATCAAAACCAAGACAGTACTTTTATCTAGTATTCAATTATGTCCAGCTAGAAATCCCGTGACTTTAGTCGATGGTGGCTGACTTGCTAATGCAGATATTGCTGGACTGGTGAAAACGAGTGCCGATGAATCGGGCATGGTCCAAGTTCTGCTAAGCCCTGCAAATGCTGCTTGGTACCATAGCCCATATTTTCAGCAAAGCCATAGCCGGGATAGAGCCGATCATAATCGCGCATCAGATGATCTCGATATTCTTTGGCAACGATACTGGCAGCCGCGACGCTGATACTCTTTTGATCGCCTTTAATCAAGGTCGTCTGCGGAATATCAATTGCCAGAGGGACGGCATCGACAATCAGGTGGGACGGCCGATGCGCCAATGAATTTACACTGCGAATCATTGCCTGCTGGGTCGCCGCGTAGATATTAAGCTGATCGATAACCGTGCACGGATTGACGGCAATGCTGACTTCCAGGGCTTCATTAACGATCTGCAGATACAGCTGCTCACGCTCATGCCTGGTCAGCTGCTTAGAGTCCGTAACCCCCACCAGGTCAAAATCAGGCTTGAGAATTACCGCACACGTAACTACTGGACCAGCCAGCGGCCCCCGCCCAACCTCATCGATCCCGGCAACGTACTGCTGACCATCTTGCCAGAGCTGATTTTCATATTTGAAACGCTCTTTGAAGGCCGCGTAGCTTGCTGCCTGCCGTTCCAATCGACGTTTCAGCTGGGCCAGCGCGGTTTGGACGCCTTTGCGCTCATCTTGTCGTAGTGATTGAACAAACAGATCATCAAGCGTAGACACGTCTTTTAAGCGATCCTTGATTTCTTTAATGCTGAGCTTATTCATTGAGACCCTCAGCATTAATATCAGCCGGCTTTTCCAATGAGATCGTTCCCAGCTTGCCCTTGCGCAAATCAAAGATAAGCCGTTCACTGCCGCGGTCGTAGTCATCACGAAAGCCCATCTTTTTGGTAATCGTCAACAATAGATCCGGATCAGTCACGCTTTCGTCAACATCAGCGTCAGTCAGATGGTAGCGCTGCTTCAATTCGGTCAGCCGATTGGCACGCAGATACTGCAGTGCAAACAGAGCCACGTCATCCTTGGCAAACAGACTGTCCTTGATCGCGCCAGAAAGTGCCAGCATTAAGCCTTCTTTTTCGGTCGCGAACTTATGCCATAGAACGCCTGGCGTATCCAGCAGCTCCAATTCAGCCGACGAACGCAGCCACTGCTGACCGGTCGTTACCCCCGGCCGATTACCGGTAGCCGCGACGTTCTTTTTGACCAGGTGATTCAAAAGCGTTGACTTGCCGACGTTAGGCACGCCGACACACATTGCGCGAATCGCCCGTTTTTTCATCCCCTTAGCCTGCTCATTGGCCAGCTTTTCGGCTAAGACCTGCTTGGCCGCGTTGGTAACGGTCTTGGCAACGCTGCGGGCGCGCGAGTCCAGTGCCAATACCGGCTGTCCGTGATCCTTAAAGTACTGCAGCCATTCTTTGGTGACTTCTGGATCCGCTAAATCGGTTTTGGTTAAGATCAAAAGACGCGGCTTGTCGCCAGCTGCCAGATCAACTTCTGGGTTTTGCGAGGAGTATGGCACCCGCGCATCAACCAGCTCAAATACGATATCGACTAAAGGCATCTGCTCTCTGATCTGGCGCAATGCTTTGGCCATGTGACCAGGGAACCATTGAATTGTTGCCATTTTAGTTCCTCCTAAATTCTAATTCATTTTTTCTAGATACAGCTGCCAGGCATCATCAAAAATCGTCATTCCTGGCAGATATTCGGCATTTTCTTCCAAGTAGTGAGATATTTCATCAAAATCTTGGGATTGCTTAGGAAACGACGAGTCCAAAAAAGCATTGTTGGCAAACTGCTCAATCTCAGTGGGCTGATTGGGCTGCCTTAAGGTCATCAAAAAATGATAGAAGCTTTCACGAAACATCTGCCAACCTCCTATTAGTTATCCTGCGGCACGGTAATCAAGAACTTAAACTGACCATCTGCCAGGTTGATCTCATCAGCTTGGGCATGCACTGCCTTATTTTTGGTGTATTTATTCAGATCCAGCAGAATCGTCTTTTTCTTTTGGTTAATGTAGACCCAGTTTGGCAGCTGATAGTTCTTTTTGATATAGCCCATAACGAACCCAATCGGCAGGTTAAGCCGGCCAACCGCCAATCCTTTAGCTTTCAGCAGAATATTGCCTTCACTGGTTTTAACCGGAATGCAGTTCATCGCATATTGCACGTTGACCCCCAAAAACTTGGCGCGGCCGATCACCGTTGCATACTGATTGCCTACGATAAAACGATATTGCGGCTTTTTGGACTTTTTCTGAATTTTTTTAATGTAGCTGTTGGCTAAGGCATTGACCTGTTTTTGATTCAAAACCAGTTCCAATGACGTATCGCTGGCTTTGGGAGCCGTGGTTTCAGCTGGTGTCTTAACTGGTGCGCTGGCTAGATGAACTACCGTTAGCAGCGAACCGATCAAGACGATTACCAAAACCCAAAAAGCTGCCTTCCAGCCATTATATTGTTTCTTTAGCTTATCTTCCATATTCATTCAAATCATCCTACTCTTGCTGATATTCCCAGTCATCGTGCTGCAGCATCACCTTGTATAAAGCATTGGTCATCTGATCATAGCCCTTGCTGTTAGGGTGAAAATTATCTTCAGTTGAGATGTAGTTGTTTAGGTTGTGCGTATCATTGTTCATAATCGCAATGACCTGCTTTTGGGCAATCTGATCGCTATTGGCTTTTTGAGCCTGCTGTGAGAGTTTTTGCCGCTGCTTGGCCGTTTTATACTGGCCATATGACATTAAATGATTGATATCAACGAAATAGGACGGGCCATACTGAGCCACGGTCTGTTTTGTGATTTGATTCCACTTGGCGACGGACTCGTTGATAATCGACACATCAGGAAAATAAGTGTAAACCGGATCATAAATGCTGTACATAAAAATCGGCGCAGTGGCATTCTGTTTGCGAACCGCGGTCAGCAATTCATTTAGCTTTTGCTGATAGGTCGTGCCTGCCTGTTCGATATTGCTCTCGATCTTATTGCTTGAATTGCTCAACAGGTTGCTCTCCAGTTTCTGCATCAAGTCATTGCCGCCAACCGTCATTACGATCACATCGGCTTTTTTTAGATTTGCCCGCATTTCTGGCTGTTCATTAAGCCGTTTGAGCATCTGATCGGACCGGTCGCCAGTTACCCCATAATTATACGTAGTTACGCGATTATGGTAGTGCTTTTGCAGTTTTTTCCTAATTCGCCCGACATAACCCTGCTCGTTTTTATCATCGCCTTGACCATGCGTCAGCGAATCACCAATCGCGACCAGCGTTATTTTTTTCTTTAAAACCCGATCTTTTTGTGAAGTCTGTTGAACCGTTGTCGATGCTGACTGCTGCTGGTGATACCAGTATCCACTTCCGCCAGCCACCGCTAAAACGGCGCCGATCAACAACAGCAAGCCTTTTTTGCCGCGCAGCATAAAATTACCTCTCACTAAAAAATTCTTAAAGTCAATTAAGATACATAAGAGATATTATAGTGCATTTTATCATGCCACCGCAAACTCGGAGGCGGATCCAATTGCCAATAATTTATGGATTGGATCGTCCGCTAAGCAGACAAAAATACGGTTGATGACTTAATCAAGCCTCAACCGCATGCTCAGCAACTGCTTAATTCGATTACAGATTACGGTGGAAGAAGAACTTCTCAATCCAGCGACTGTCCTTGCGCAGCTTAAAGTAGGCAATCACTGCAAAAATGAGAGCGCCAAAGAAGTCAGCAAACAGATCACCCATAGTATCCATTAAAGCTGCCCGTCCCAACAGCAAGTGACCGTTCCTCATGTACCGCTGCAGATTCATGCCAAACGAGTCACAGGTAAATTCATAAAATTCCCATAAAACGCCGCAAAAAACCGCAAACGCCGTGGCATACATACTGATAAAAAATGGCGGCACGTGCTTGATCCCCTCATCAGGAATCAGGCCGCCAAATGCCGACAACGCAAAACCAGCCAGCAAAGCACCGCTGATCAGATGCAGACCTTTGTCCCAGTATGGAATGCTGTAGAAGTGATAGATCGTGCCCAGATAAATGGCTCCATAGATAAACATTAAAAACAGACCGTAAAGCAGCGGCGGCAGATAAACCTTTAGCTTGATCGCCAAAAACTTAGGCAGCATAACAATCAGCAGACCAGCCACGATTTCCAGATCCAAAAACCAGGCGGCCTCTGCTGCTTTGGCTGTCGCGGCCGTCAAAGCCGTTTTGGTCGTTAAAATCAGTGAAACCAGCATCGAAATTACAATAAACCACAAAAAAACGTTAAGGGCTTTTTCACTGGTGTTTGAGCCGTTTTTCATCATCATCACATCCTTTAATTTGAGCGTGCTGGGCATTCATTGCTATAATCAAAGTCAAAAACTGATTAAAGGAGCTGTAGATAATGGCCCAGCAAGCACTCATTGTTTATTATTCACAATTTAATAATACCACTAAACTTGCCAAATTAATTCAAGATGCGACCAAGGCTCCCGCGTTGCGTCTGCGCGTGGCCGACAGCGTCTATCCAAATAACATGGAAGCTACTGGTCGCATCTATCAACAGCAGCTAAAACAACGCCAGCTGCCGATACTTATCAATTCCGTGCCTCAGCTGAATCAATATGATGTTGTTTTGGTCGGCGGCCCCGTCTGGAATGGCAACGTGGCAGCACCAGTGATTGAGTTTTTGAAAACCATTCAAGGATACCAAGGCTTGATTGCGCCATTCTCAACTGCCTGGGGTGATTCTGATGATTATCAAGCAAATTTCATTAAATGGGCTGGCCGGCTGCAGGTCACTGATGGATTCCACGTCACGACTCACGGTTCTCATCAGTTCAAAGCAAACAATCTGGCCGCTTGGCTGCGCAAACTATGATAAAGCAAAAATGCTGTCGCCGACTCATCAAAAGTCCACGACAGCATTTTTCTAAGCTTGGCGTTTTCAACCATTCTTGTTTCTTAAAAAATAAAATTGATCAGCAGCATGTAGCAAAGGGTCCCGACAATCAAAGTTAAAAACAGGCTGTGCTTCCATAAATGCACGATTACCGTCACCACGCCGGCAATGACTTCTGGCAGTCCATGCGTGCCGCCAAGCCAATTAACGTTGCGATAGCAGTATACGACCAGCATCCCCATGATCGCGGCCGGTAAAAACCTGCCCAGCCCCGTTACGAAATCAGGCGTGACCGCTTCCGTTCTAAAAAGCAGAAATGGCGTTACCTGGGTGGCAAAGTTTGCCAGCGCGGCTAAGGCAATGCAGATAATCTGATCAGTCAGCGTCATTTTGGTCCCCCCTCTTTGCTTGACGCCAGTAGATAATGGCGTATTCAGCCACTAGAATCAACAGCGTTGCCACTAAAAAGTACGTCTTGCCAAACAGCAGCAGACAGGCAATCGTAACGATCACGCCGCTGGTTGAGCTAAGATGATCCTTTTCTTTTTGAAACTGGTCAACGGCCAAGGCAATAAACAGCGCCGTCATGACAAAATCCATACCGGGAATCTGTTTACCAATCAAACTCCCCAGTGCGCCGCCTAAAAATGCGCCCAAGATCCAGTAGCTGTGATCAAAAAGCGAAATCAGCGTATAGACTGAGTAACGATCATATTCTTTAGGAATCGACAGGCTATAGTTGACGACAAAGGTCTCATCGGTCAAGCCATAGATCAAAAAGAATTTGCGCCAGCCCGCACCGCGATATTTCTTCAGCATTGAAAGACCATAAAAAAACTGCCGAAAACCGACGACCAGCGTTATCAAGACAACGTTGCCCGGCAAAAAGCTCTGAACCAGCATGGAAGCCAGGATAAATTCAACGGAGCCCCCATAAACTACCGCTGCCATTATCGTGGGAAACCAGAAGCCAAAGCCCAGGTTATGCATGTATAGCCCATAGCCGGTTCCTAAGATAACATAACCGAAAAAAATCGGTAACGAACTGTTAAAAGCAAAGCGCACGGTTTCCTGGCGCGTTGCCGGTGGTGATGCTTGCATATTTTCCTCTCCCCTGTGAATAAATGATTACAGAGATTAATTTTAACGCAAGCCACTATTGATTAACAGAGCCTTTTTGCCAACAAGATATTTTATGCATTATCATTCAGATACATGCTGCTCTGCAACAAGCGCATCATCGCGACGGTCACTGCAATGATGCCAGTGAGATCCAGCCATCAACCGATCTTGACTAAACAAGCCGCCAATCCGCAGTCGGCCAGCGTTTACAAGACCCAATACCTATAATTCTGATGCTGCGATATGGTCAGATTGACACCATCATGGAAACGAACTAGCGATAGGGCAGCCAACGATTCAATTCCTGGCGTTTTTTTATCTGTTCCTGACGCCATTGATGCCAACTGCTGCTGGCTTGACTGACATGTTCAATCAGTTCACGATCGATTTTTTCCCGATACTCAGCAACTGGTTTGGTATACAACCGACCGTTTTGATCGAACTGATAGCCGCCCCACATATGCTGACTGATTGGATCAAGCAGAATCGACTGAACGTAGCGCACCCGGCCGATTGCATGATGCAGGTCAGTATAGCCCAGGGTCACGATGTCCAGTGAGTCAATATAATTATTGATCTTATTGCGCAAAATCGCGGCTTGGGCTTTCTGCTGGTCATTCAACAGCCAGTAGACGTTTGGGCCCTCATAAAGCCAAGCCTCACTCAGGCATGCCGGATAATCGCAGTTGGCAAGGGCATACTGGGCGTTGATTGCTCCCAGTGAATGGCCGTAGATATAGTAATGTGCCGTTAAGTCCTGCTGCATCAGCCGATTCAACAAACTGGCCGCCGACTTGAGCTGAGAAGGAATCTCACCAACTCGATGTTCAACGATCGAACGGCCAATGGGCAGATTGGTTGCCAGCCATTCATTGGACCATGTCGTTGGATTGCCATGTCTCAAGCCGGATGAGCCGCGAAACAGCACCGTTATCTCTTTATGATCCTGATGGTGATTGACAATGATGGTGCCCCGCAGGCCATCTTGTTTATAGAAAGCTCGTTTGACGCGACCGACTCGCTTACCATTGGATGATCTGACGTGATCACCAACCCCCAGCGGCTGATATTCCAAACCTGCCAGCTCGACTCGCTGCTGATCGGTTAGTTGAGCATTTACATCCATTTTTTCACCCCAAAATAAAAAACGACTTCAATGATCGATATGATCTATTGAGTCGATTTTATCACATTATTTATTTGCTTTTATTGAATCGGCATTTCGTAGACGTATGAGGTTTCTTCAGGACGGTAGACGCCATGCAGAGTCCCCACACGCGTAAAGCCATACTTTTCAATTAAATGCTGCATTGGCTTGTTGTCCTCATGGGTGTCGATCCGTAATGACTTGACACCGTTGGGATTTTCCTTAACGTAGTCGATAACGCTCGTAAACAAACCAGAAGCATAGCCATTGCCGGCATGGTCAGAGTGAATGGCAACCCGGTGAATAACCAGATAGTTGTCAGTATCAACGAGCCATTTGCCATCCAATTCATCGTAAGAGTGGTCCGGAGCTGCTACGATTGCAAAAGCTCCCACCGTTTCATGATCGTCGGAATGTACCAGGTATGCAAAGCCATGTTCAATATCTTCTTGGATATGTTCAACATTCGGATAATCGCCTTGCCATTGATCAATCCCGCTTTCCGCCAGCTGATTGCGGCCATCACGCAGAATTTCGACAACTCGATCCAGATCCTTCATTTCGGCTTTTTCAATATGCATAGCACAACCTTCTTTCCTTAAAGTATCAAGCGTTTATCAATTTAACACATTCTGCCAAAAATTGACAATAAAATGGTCAATTTTAACAAACAGACTTAGAATAACATCATCAACAATGATACGAGGCGAACATCTTGAAATATAAATTCTGGCTTAAAATTATGCTGACGATCTGCCTAATGATGACCATGACTTCATCCGCTAAAGCAGCTGCATTGAATTCTCAAAAATACGTTCAGTCAACTACGCCAACCTTTTTCTTTCATGGCTGGGGCAGCGGGGCGCATGCCGAACGACACATGGCTCAGGCGGCGATTGATGCCGGCGTCACCAAAACCGTCATCGTAGCCAACGTTGCGCAAAACGGTACCGTCGAGCTGGAAGGCAAGATTCCCCGCGGCGCGATCAACCCAATCATTGAAGTCAACCTGATCGATAATGAAAACTCAAACTATACTACGGATGGTCATTACGTTGCCGCAGCCATTCAAAAAGTCTGCCAAACCTATCATTTCAAAAAATATCAGGTTGAGGCGCATTCGATGGGCAACATGGCTTTTCTTTACTGCCTGCTGCAAAACACCAACAATTCTAAGTTTCCCAAGCTGCAAAAAGAAGTCGCGATGGCTGGTACCTTTGATGGCGTAATCGGCTGGAATCAACCTGCCAACCTGCAGTATAACGAACGGACCGGTGAAGCCACGCCAGCTACCAAATCATATCAAAAACTCAAAAAACTGCGCCACACTTATCCAACCACTGCCCGCGTCTTAAATATTTATGGCGATCTGGGCGATGGTACCGACAGCCAGGTGGACAATAAATCATCCAAAGCCTTAAAGTACCTGGTTGCCGGTCGCGCCAAATCATATCAAGAACAGCGCATCACAGGGGCCAATGCCAAACATGAGCTTTTGCACCGGAATCCACAGGTCGACGCGATCTTGATCAAGTTCTTATGGGGCAAATAAGCAGCATGACATTACAGGAAATAATAATGCGGCCTTTGATCATGCAAATTAAGTTTTGAATGTCTTTAGCAACGATCTGGTCACATCAATGTATGGTACGCCCCAACTTGAACTTGCCTTAAACAGTCATAACGGCATCCTCTAAACGCCTGTTGGGATGCGGTCAGGGGATTCAACAGCTCTTGATGACTAGCAGCCAAACGGGAATCTTCTCGCAACCGATTACAACAGCCTCCCAAGGTGAAAATCAAGTAACATCGAGCCTACAATCGATCACCAGCTGTCAGCCCGCCTCAAGCCAGCAAGCAGTTTTAGACAAATTAGATATTATTGGCTAGCAGAAAAAATGCCCCCACCAAATTATTCAAATCGGGGCGAATAAAACATCTGACAAAAATATCATTACCTACGATCAGCCAAAAATTGATGTATAGTAGGTAAAATTTCGTGTATATCATATTAGGAATCCCTAACTTTACCTACTTTCGGCTAAAAAATTCAAAATCGTAGGTAAAATAGTCGTGAATCTCCCCTCTCTAGATCGAACGGTATTGACACAGGCACATAATCTGTCAATTATCCGCCTAACCGAGCCACACATTAAAGGCCTTAAATCTAAGCAGCAGTTCGCTATAAAGTCGATGCACGATCTGGAATGAATCACTGTTCGATCAAAAATCCCATCTGCTGCCCAGACAAATGTACATCCATAATCAGAGCTCTTAGGCAATACCGCGCTCGTAAAAACAGCTCTGGCGATCAGACTACTTTAGGCTGCTTAATGCGGCATCGATTGACTGGCTGCCGTCGTGCATCATGATGACCTTGCCAATCGTATTTGGATGTTCAAGGGTTTTTACCAATACGGCGGCAACGTCAGGAATCGCGTTATGTCCTGAACTGCCATCATTCAAGGCAACCATCCCCGTAGCTGACCGCTCATCCAAGACTCCTGCCTGGATAATCGTCCAATCCAACCCCGGATGATCAATCAGCCAGCGATCCGCATAGAACTTGGCAATATTGTAATCGGTAATGGCTTTTAAGGCCGGGATCGCTGCCCATTTATCCTGCTCAAGCGCGAAGGCAGAACTCAGCTGAATGAAACGTTTAATGCCATTTTGCCGGCTTGCTTCTGCCAGTTTAACGCTGCCGTTTAAATCAACCTGCAGCAGATCCTTGCCACGTGATCCTGCTGCAAAGATTACCGCGTCAACTTGACCCAGTGTTTTTTGCAGTTCAGTAATGGAGGCATGCAGATCAAGCTTGACTTTCAAGATATCTGGTTGACTGATCTTTTCTGGATGACGAGCACCCGCGACTACTTCATGACCTGCTTTTCGGAGTTCAGTGACTACGGCTTGTCCCACTCGTCCCGTGGTTTTTGCCACATAACTTTTCATTGCAATCCCCTTTCAGCTGCACTAGTAATTTTCTATTTGCTTTATACTAACTTTTTGTAAGTTAAAAGACAAATTTTTAGTCTTCCGGCAGCTAAAATCGCATGCCTTCCGTTTTACCATCCATAAAGATGCCAGCGATTGGCCTTTCATCGACGTTGAAATGCGGGAAGTCGCTAATCTGGCTGCAGGGCAGTAGCCGTCGGAGCAGCTTGACTGACGGCGACCTGTTTAAGCGCCCGCTGCGTCATTTGAAAGTAATTCTTATAAAGCGCCGTATAGCGTCCCGTGTTCTTATCGACGAGCCACGGCTTATGACGACCGCAATAGTGCAGAATTACCGTATGTTTGATGACCCAATCCAGCGTCCACTCGCCAAAGCTGATCGTCTCATAGGTCTGGCCTTTGCGGGCATCAAAATTATAAAGCTGATCGGGCACCGTCTTAATATCTTTACCGTATAAGGCATTCAGCACGTCCTGGTCTGGCAGCAGCAAGACGTGTTCTCGGATATATTCGTAGATGTCTTCTGCATGAACCCGTTGCCGGATCAGATCAAGATTCATCAACAACACGCCGGAATTATAATAGCCATCCGCGTCAAAGTTCTGCAGGCGAATCTTATTGATGACTTCCGTGGTACCAGTCAAGCCGGTATGAATTGCTGAAGCATACAGATAGCCATCCAAATCCGTATCATAAAGCGGTCCAATATCATTAATGCACAATACGTCAGCATCCAGATATAGAATGCGATGCAGCTGTTTTGGCAAGTATTGATGAGCCAGCAAGCGATAATAGATGGTCTTGGGATAACGATCGGTAACCGGTGCCTGATCGAATTCCTCATCTCTGATAATAATCGGATGATAGTTCATCCCCCAGAGTTCACAAGTTTTGCGGATCTCTGGCATGTGCACCAGTTCCTGTGATTGAATCACGTATACGTCAAGCTGGCGCGGTTGGGAATTAAGTCGGATCGAGTTTAGGACCGTCAGCATCTGGCGCCAAAAACGATCGTCAATTGAAAACAATAGATTCAAAATTTTCACCTCTCATAGCTGCTGTTAGTTCTATTTTAGATGACCAGACCGATTTTGCACGAAGCAAATGTTGCAAAACGTTTCTTAGACCAATTCATCTGCCAAGCGATCTCATTGCCCTAATTTATGGTTTTCTACTTGCCAAACCGCTTAAATTGGCTTACGATCGAGTGGTGACATTTGCGACTACAATTATTAAGAGGGAAAGATTTATGGAACAAGCAGCACAATTGGAGGCCATCAAACGCTACACCATCCAAAAACTGGGCAGTGACAGTACTGGACACGGTCTCGACCACATCATGCGCGTCGTACGAATGACCAAAAAACTGATTGAAACCGAAGCTGCCAATGAGTTTATTGCCGTTGCCGCGGCCTATCTGCACGATACGATTGACGAGAAGCTGGTAATCAGCGTAAAAGAAGCCGAGGAAGAATTGGAAGATTTCTTGCGGCGCATTGACCTGACCAATGAGCAGATCCAAGCAATCATGGATATCATTTCCAACATGTCATTTGCTGATACGCTAGGCGATGCACGACCGACCCTTTCGCGCGAGGGCCAGATCGTCCAGGATGCCGACTGGCTGGACGGTTTGGGCAGCATCGGCATCACTCGGGCCGTCTATTACGGTGGCAGCCATGGCGAGCGCATCTATGACCCGCTGATCAAGCCGCGTGAGCACATGAATCGTGAAGAATACCGTACGGAACGCGATGAGACCGTTATTAATCATTTTTACGAAAAGCTGCTGAAAATCAAAGACATGCTGAATACGGAAACAGCACGCAAAATAGCCGCTCATCGTCAGCAGATCATGGAAGACTTTTTAAATGAGTTTTTCCTGGAATGGGATGCCAAAGTTTAATTTGCAAACTAAAAGCCAAGCTGCCGGATAAGGTGCTTGGCTTTTTGATTGGGCATGCTGACTCAGAAACTACCCGAAACATTTATCTGCACGTTACTCAAGCAGCAAAATCTAAGTGGGACGATACCATCTTCTCACTATAATCGAGATAGAAAGCCACCAATCTGCCACCATAAGATGTTTCACAGCTTCCAAACCCGTTGATATAGTTGACATACAGGTTTTTTGAGCTACTACCGTTTCTTCTTACCCCAGTACTGGAATAGATCCGTTCTTAAGGCACCGTTGTAAAGCTTGCGGCGTTTAGTGGCTTTTTGACCATAGTAGGTTTCAAACTCTAAATCGGCCGTTAAGATATACTTACTCCAAGTCGTCATTGGCCGGTAGATCTCGCCCATTTGCCGATACAGCTCGCGCACTGATTCTTGATCGCTCAAACGTTCACCATATGGCGGATTGGCTACGATGACGCCATTAATCTTATCAGTGTGCCAATCCTTGACCGCCAACTGTTTAAACGTGATGTCATGCGTCAAGCCAGCCGCCTGACAGTTTCGCTGGGCAATATCGATCATATTCTGGTCAATGTCGTAGCCATGAATATCTAATTCGATGTCATAGTCAGCTTTGGCATCGGCTTCATCACGTACGTCATCGCCTAGGTTTTCTGGCATCAGATTGACCCAGCGCTCACATTGAAAGTCGCGATTGATGCCAGGAGCAATATTATGACCAAGTAAGGCGGCCTCGATAGGAATCGTTCCTGAACCACAAACGGGATCTACGAACGGATTATCTGGGAACCAGTGGGCAAGCATCACCAGAGCCGCTGCCATGTTTTCTTTTAATGGCGCGCCCCCCTTACCCTTGCGATAGCCGCGCTTGAACAGGCTGGGGCCAGTCGTGTCAAGCGTTAACAGTACGTGATCCTTATTGATAGCAACTTCCAGCGGATAGGTCGCCCCGGTTTCACTCAGCCGCGTCCGTCGATGATAGACGGTACTCAAACGGTCAACGATTGCTTTTTTGACGATTGCCTGTACGCTGGGAACGTTATGCAGCTGTGAGTGATGACTCTTGCCCTCAACCGGAAAAGCCGCGTCAATCGGCAGCAGGTCTTCCCATGGCAATGCCTTGGTCTGTTCAAACAGGCTGTCAAAATCAGTCGCATCAAACTCACCCACGATAATCTTGACCCGATCAGCCGTCCGCAGCCAGAAATTGGCCACCATGATATCGCGCAGATCGCCTTCAAAACGCACCCGGCCATTTTCGACCTGCGTTTCATAGCCCAGTGCTCGCAGCTCCTTGCCTACCAAGGCTTCAATCCCGGCTGCCGCAGTAGCTATCAAATGAAATTTTTGCAATATTAAAACTCCTCATGAAAAATTTGCTGACATCATTTTACCATAACTTTCAATCAAGAGCTGGCTAGATGAATGTTTGCTCACATCACGTTTTAACTTTTGGAATTCGATCGTTTCAATGCTTTTAGCAAAATCATTGAACCCAAAACGCCAATCAGAGCATAGCCGCACCCCAACCAGCCAATCTGTGCCAATTTAATGTACCGAATACCAATCGAGGCCGTCAATGAGCCAATCGTCACCCCAATATTCGTACAGATTGGATTCAATGATGATGCCAGATTCAGTGCCATGGGAAAATCCCGCTCAGCCGTGTTCAATTAAAACTTGGGCAGGAATCCCACGATTTTAATCGGGGGAGGAATGTCCTCTTATTAGCGCTGTAAGGCGCTATTTTCTTTTAAAGCGTTGCTTTTGGTCGTCCTTTGGTTAGCAATATAACGCTCTACAACCTCCTTGCTCATGTTCCCCAGTGTCCCCATGTAATAGCTGCGTGACCACAAATGGCCGCCCCAGTACTGCTTTTGCTTGATTTCTGGATGATTACGCAGGAATATTCGCGCGCTGCCCCCCTTCAGTACCTTAACGATATTCGTTGCTGAATACTTGGACTTAAAACTGATCAACATATGAACATGATCTGACATCACTTCCATTTTTTCTATCGTAATATCATGAAGATCGGCAATGTATCTTAGAATATCCTTCATCTCGTTGACTAGTGCTGGCGTTGTAAATGTGGCATTCCGATATTTAGTAACCCAAATAAGATGGAAGTGAAAATTATAAATATAGCCTCTTGCGTATACTGCATCATCTAACTTAGACATTAGTAATTACCTTCTTCGCTATTTTTATCGTTTTGAATGTAATTTTAGTAGTACAATGGAAATTAGTAAAGGGGGTGAAATGACATGCCGAAAAAAGATGATTTGCCATATAT
>OGIV01000206.1_pt1 | contig 49490 bp, 41 predicted proteins | sample 1571861 | NCBI WGS metagenome assembly OGIV01 (sample SAMEA2582099, study PRJEB24529) | metagenome | biome: Human gut stool | place: China | collected 2011 | reverse complement strand
TTCCGAGGACCGCGCCCTCCGGAGTCATGATGCTGCACGTACACGCACTGTTAAGTCCAAGATCCACTGCCAGGATGCGTGTATCTTTGATAGAAACATCTGGAAGCTTCACGGCTGTCTGGAACACAAAATCCAGATACCATTTCTTCCCGCGTTTCTGTAAGGTTGGGACGCATTCCTTGTAATTTGCACAGTGATGTTCAATATAGTCCACATCACTTTTCCGAAGATCTACCAGAACCCAGTCCCAGGTATTACGGATGAATACTTTCAGCGCCGCCTGATACATCCCGGTACGGACAAACATACCGGAACGGTACATGGCTGGGTACACATATCCCACCTGCGGCAGTGATGGTTTCTCTCCGCGTTTCTCCGGCTCCGCTGCTTCCCAGTTTGCCAGGTTGCTCCGGTAGGACGATACCTTACCCAGTGCCTCCGCAATGGCCGCCCGGCGCAGGTAACTCGGAAATTTATAAAATTTCGTCGAGAAGTCATAAGAAACGGCAGGATTCTGTTTTGTTTTAACTGTAAGTGATTCCACAAAGCTAGAACGGATCTTCTGTCCCTGAATGACAGAAATATGTTTCCATTCTTTCAGGCATACATCCATGAAGAAGGAGACTGCCTGACGATACAGATGAACAGTCTCATCGAAAATGTGATTGAACCCTTTGGTTCTGACACGGTATGTCATGCTGAGTTTCATACGGCAGCCTCCTTTCTGTGAGAATTATGGAACGATTGTCGCGAAAATTGGCAGCCGGTTAATAACATTGCAGACATCATGACCGCGGCCATAATAAAACATATCTTTTTTCGCATAGACACCCTCCTTATCGTTCCATATCTTCCGTTACGATTGGGTCCAGAATATAGTCATCGGACCAGTTGATGTCCTTACCAAGGCCCTCATCCCACAACCTTCCGTCGTCGGTCAGTTCCGATACCGGTGGTGGCGTAAAATCATATACGGTCGGATCATACCTTTCTTCGGATTCCAGAATATCGCACAGCTTTAATGTAGCGAGCCCCGCAATATTTTCCATGGACGCGGCACCGCTCTCAGCCCGGTACACGTCTTCTCCGTCAATCTGCACGTTTTTGATGAGATGTTCCTCCGGATCAATTTCTGCCGTAAGCTGATGACCATAACATGAGGTTTCCTGCAAATAGGTATCTCCGTTTGCAAGTAATGGAAATAACTGCTGCATCTTTTCATCAATCTCCTTGATACTATGGGAGGACTCCTGTTCCTGCTCTGCCACATGTTCCAGGATTGGCATATAGTCCAGCTTCATCTCAACCATCTTGATCTTCCCGTCCTGGCCAAAATGCTGCTGCAGATACTCTTCCATTTGTTCTCGGATTTCTTCGGATGTTGCAATCCCGGCAATAAACGGTTCTGTATACTCTGGTTCCACAGTATAGCACCAGACTTTCTGCTCGTCCTGCTCCCTTACCTCTGACGGCTGTAACGTCCGGTTTGCTCCGTATACGGTATCTGTACGGCACTGCAGGATCGTAGACTGTGTCGGCATTTTCTGTTTCTGAAAAAGTGTTTTCTGCATTTCAACTGCTTTTTCCTTACTTGTTGCCACCGCAGCCAGAAACGGGCCGTCATGGCTTGAGTTGATCTGGATACACCAGACTTTTCCAGCGGTTTTCTCTCCCATAAAATTTTCGGCGGTTCGCTCCGGGTCGCCCCGACAGAAACCGCCGTACCTCCTTTCTTTATCGGATTATGCTCCAAGATCCGGATCTTCTTCCGCCGGTCCCTGGCAGCATGGCTGATCCGGTTCAAAACTATGGCTGATGATCTCTGCCGCTTCCTGTTCAATCATTTCACGTTCATACGGCGTAATGCGTCCGTCCTCATCCAGTTCTGAAACCGCCGGAACATCATCCGGGATAATTACCCAGTTATCTGCAGTTTCCTGATCCCCGTTTTCCTGTACCGGTTCTGTTTCTGTGTGCTGCGGCTCTGCGGTCGGCATCCCCGGTGTCGTTTGGGTAACCTCGGCATCAATCTGCGATTCCAGGATTGGGTGCTCTGCGGCCTGTTCCTGAACAGTTTTCTGATTCTCAAGCTGATGATCCATAACCTGGTTTAAATTTTCTCTCATGGAATTGCGGATATCACGTTCGAGCTGTTTTTCTATCGCCTTATCTGCCGCTTCCATAAAAGGCTGTAGACGATTTTCATTGACTTGAAAGCTACCGTGGATGTTGTCGATCATTTTCTGGGCCTGTCTGGAAATCCGCTCAGACATTTCTGCGATGTTATCCTTGGTTACGGTCAGTGGGTGTTGATCTGACGGATAACGTTTGACGGTGATGGTATCTCCGGACCGTTCGTAAATCAGCGGAATGGAAAAATCACGATTTCGCCGCATACCGCCTTTTTCAAACAGGGTATTCAGTGTTTCCTCGACCTGCTTTGGCGGAATGGATACCCCGGTGGGAATCCGGTTAAAGTTTTCGCCGATCAGCGGTTCTTTGACGATAGATCCGCCCTCTTTCTGTACATCCCTGGTTACCTGATTATATTCCGGATCCTTGATCTGATCATATACAACACCTGTATAATAGGTCACAGCCTTCCGGATTTCTCCCGCCAGCGCCTGTACGGATTTATCTGCTTTCGTTTCATCCGGAAGTTTCCACTGGCCACGTTCATCAATCAGCACATTTAAAATTTTTCCGGTTGACATGGTTAACTGAGCCTGAATCCATTTTTTTTCCTCTGCATCTTTAAAATTGCCGATTGCAATTTTACCATGCTCCAGGCCAGTCTGTGTCTCAAGAAATTCGGTCAGGCCCTGCTTGTATACTTCCGATGCATGCTCTACCTGCATAGCAAACTGTGTTTTTTCGATGCTTTCATCCTTACGAAGATCCGGTTCAGCATTTTTCTCAGGGCCTTTTGCCACCTCTGCTTTGTCGGCGTCTTTCTCCGCATCTTTGGTCTGGTCCTTGTCTTCTTTCGAGAGCTGGGCAATTTTTTCCTTCAACACCTCAGTTTTAATTTCCTTCTTTGCCTCGTCTTTTTGCTTCTGTTTCTCCACTTCCATATTTCCAGCGTTGATACGCTTGCTGGTTTCCTGGCGGCCGAGAAAAACAGACAGAACGACCACTTTGGCGAGATTGGCCAGTTCTCCCAGCTTTTCTAAAAACCATCTCAAACCGCGGGCACCGATGTTCGGGTTTGTGATCTTGTTTAAAGCTTTTTCGGCCTCTGACGCAGACTGGATGTTGCGGTATTCCATTTCCGCTTCTTTCCGGTATGTGGCGCGATCAGCATCCGTTACATACTGTTTCGGCTGGCGTGCCCCACTGCGGGTATCCTTTTCTGGCATGATAGTTTCCTCCTTTAAATTTACTTTAGATGAATTATGGCATGAGAATAGACAGGAAAAGAAAAAGACCCTCCGGTAACGAAGGGCCCTGTGAACAACATTTGCATTGCCTAGTTTGTGATTAAAATTCTCCCATACCAGGCTTCTCCGAAGAGATGGAAAGTATGGTTTTTGTATTCCAAATGATGCCACCAATCGCGCTGCCAGCCATTGAAATCAGTCACATCGCCGATATCAAAATCTTCCTCAAAATCTCCTGACACGACATGCTCTAATTGGATTTCCAATTTTTCCTTTTTGGGAGATGCAATCCATTTATCTAAAAAATCGCAGACTTTCTGTTTTGCATCTGTATTACGGTAATCAATCGTAATTTTACCCATTATGTTATGTACCTCCTGTTTTGCTTATTATATTTTAGTGACCTTGTGGCACCCGGATCACCGTCGGCATTTCATCCCGGCACTTATTGCGATTACAGTTTACTTCGATCGGGGCCAGCCACAAGACTTTTGTCTCCTTCCGGCCTGGACCTATACGGTAAATGTGCCAATGTGCTTTGCGAATATGTGGTCGCGGAGATTGTCCGGTCCCGTGATGATTTTCCGATACTTCCGCCGCCGCATTTCGATGTCGGACTTCATTTGCATAACGAATTCCAACATCCCATTTCCGGACAGCGGATGCTTTGATTTTTCTGGAAGGCCGGTAATATTGTTTCTGTTCTTCACTCTCCAGAATATCCGGTTTTACAGATGAAATATATGCTGCCAAAAGCAGGATGTTTTTCAATACCTGCCTGACCTCCGGCGTTCCTGCATTTGCATCAATCAAATCTCCCAGCGTTTTGCTGCTATCTGTGTCATCAACGGCAAAAGAAATTCCTCCAAATAGGAGTTCCTTCGTCTCCGGGACCCCGGTTAAGATCACAAACCCAGCGAAGCCGGCGTCTTCCCCGTCATATTTTACGGTACCATATGTTAAAAAGACACCTTCTGCAAATGCATGCATGTCTTTTGATACGCCAGCTCCGGTAGATGGCCAGTGTAAATCTGACAGGTCAAAGTATACGGTACGAAACGGCATTTTGATGCTCCCAGCAGGAAATGACAAATCATCCATTGAAAAGAGATCATTTGCCAGTTCCGGTGTAATTTTATACGCCTGCTTGTACCTCGCCCAATCTGCTGCTACGAAAGCTGTTCTGGAAAACAGCAAGCGCTGCGTTTCCCGGATGCCGTATTTGCGTATATCCTTTACTTCGGCGTAATGGTTGTCGCAATCCGCCAGGTCTGAAAAATACGAAGCATCTGGAATTTCGGGAATGCTTTTGATGAACTGAATTGGCGGATATTCCGCACTCTGTTTCTTTCGTTTCATAATGCACCTCCGCTTTTGTTTTTATAGGGATATGATGCCATCCTCGGCAATGCTGAGATTGCGAAAGCACTCTGTGATTTCTGCACAACGATCCAGAACGGCTGCATATTTTTCATGATCAACATCATTTGCCAGCATATTCACGGCGCTTGCAGCGTCATTCAACATTTGGAACGCACGTTCCAATTTCGTATCATGACACCGCTGAATTTCCTGCTCCGCGTTCTTCGCCTGTTTCTGCGAAATATCTACATCCATGCCGATTATCTTCTCAATGATTTCTTTTGCCTGGTTCCACGTCATGCGCGGTATACGGCTCATTAAGTTTTCCAGACAGCCGGAATCCAGCTCAAATTGGCATTCCGCAAGAATGGCATCTGCCTCATCCGGTCCATACTGTTTTGTCAGTTCTTCCATGGAGTCATATCCATAGCAGTCCAGCACAAATTTTTTATCCACTTCCGCCAAATACACAAAATCATGCGCTACGGCATAGATTTCCGGATCACGCTCCGAAATTTCTGTAATATCCTCCACTGCCTGAACCTGATACAATTCGAAGACCCTGTCTTGACCCGTTTCCAGTTCTTGTGCTTCCCTGCGGTACTGCACGGAATCATCATCTGTTTTAATCCATTTTTTATTCATTTTTGAAAATCTCCTTTCTTCCGTCCGGCGCTGTAATTTCTACAGTAGTCTTCTGCATGAACCAGCATTTTTCTGCAGCCCACACCATCTGGATGGTGGTGTTTTCATTGCCGGTTACCGTATAGCACCGTCCGTTTGCAAGATTTTTTATGATAAATGTTCTGCTCTCCATTTATGTAAAACGGTGGACTTCCATGGTATTTCCACAGGAGCACCGCCACCTCCTTCCTATTGGTTACTGACCCTTCAGCCATTTGATTTGCAGATGACGCATGGTGCATCATTGTCGCCACACTGATAGTGAAGCCATCTTTTATGACTGAAGCCACGAGCTTCCAGTATCCGGTCAAATTCCGTTCCTGGAAAGCTCTGTCATGAAATTTGCTGATTTTAATATCCTCGTTCAATTAATGATTCTTCCGAGTCATCCGTGGCTGCAATTTCCACGTAGTTAATGCTGTTCTCTGTCGTTCCAAACTCTTTGCAAAGAGATGAAAACAGTTCTTCCAGCTCTTTCTTACCATCCTCGGCATCCAGAGATTGGGAAACATTTAACTGGGTTTCCTGACGTTCTCCGTCCTGATCGGTGTATCCGATGTTGACGGCGGAATACTGCCGGATGTCCTGTCCAACGATAGCTTTGTCCAATAACGGTCTGATTCTCATATTTTGCCTCCTTAATTTTCCAGCAGAACAGGTTCTACGGGTTCTGCTTTGTAATTTTCACTGATTGCCGGTCCGTACAGCGATTCACGGATTTTCCTTTTTCCCCGGTGCCGGATGTTACTGATTGCTTTTTCCGGAGAAGATGCATAAGTATAACGCGTCTCAAGCGGGATTCTGGTTACATCCCCGCCGCAATAATGCAGCACTCGCTCACCTGTTACGCGGTATTTCTTCTTTTCCATGTTGTTCCTCCTTTTTCTCATGTGTCTTTTACAGTTTCAGAAAAATTATGGAAGTGGATGCATCTGTGGATAATGAAGGCGTTCTCTATGTGTTTTGCGGATAAGCGTTTTCACAAAAAGTGGTGATTTTTGATATCCGCAGAAATGATGTTGCGGGATTTTTGTTCCATAATTATAATGAAAGCAATGATTGATTTTGGAAGAATGGAGGTCTTTTATGATAAAGAGAAATTTCATGATGGCGGCATTGATTTTATGTATGGTTACGAATGCTTCCGTACCGATTTATGCGTCTGGTGGTCCAGGTGTTGTGATTCAGGAAACCATAGAGAGTTATGCCCAGAGAAGAAACCCGGAGCAGTTATCCGCAGAACAGATCATGACGGAACTGTATGCAAATGTAAATAATCCAATGATTCAGGACGGCGCAAAGACAGAGGCCATGCTCCTGACTGGCGAAAAACCGATTACTACCGATCAGTACGGAATCCGGGTCGGAAAATACGATATTCCTACCTGGCCGAGCGCAGCTTCTCCTTTTGGCGATACCGCTCTCACACTTTCACTGGTTTATCCGCACAAAGACGGTTCCCAGGAATATGCTCTCTATGCTCCGGTCAGCGCAATTCCGGATACACAGAAAATGCAGGAAAACCGGTCAGCTTTAAATCTGCTTTACAATACAGCATGGGGTTTAAAAGAAGCCACTTCGTCCATGAATGATCACGATAAGGCTATTGCGATTGCAGATTGGCTGCGTGCGAACATCAAATCAAAGGAAAACTCTCCGAAATCTCCTGTCAGTTGCCTGGCACTTGGCTATTCGGACTGCAGCGGATACAGCGGATTATTTGAAATTTTTGGTTCCTTCTGCGGGCTTGATACCAAGCAGGTGGCGGGACGCTTCCGTAATGACGATCATAGTTGGAATATGGTCAATATCAACGGAACCTGGCTGTATCTGGATGTGGGCTGGAATGAAAATCTGATTGACCATGATACGTTATTGGCGCACGGATATCAGATCTCCATGATTTCCGGCGATAAAGCAGATATGCTTACGGCCGAAACCGTAAGACGGGCTGATACAACAAAAACAAATTAGCGCACCAAAAAAAGCTCCCGCAAGGGAGCCTTTTTTTGAAAGCACGCAATCATTCTCAGGTCAGCCTGTCGCATCTAATGTCGATGCGGGATCTTCGCCTGATTGCATTTCCGGTTCTAGCATACCGCACACAGTGCGAGAACTCTGGAAATAACTATTTAGTTTTCAATGCCCATGATTAAGCTACGGGCAATGTGTTATTCGCGGAATACAGGATGTAGTTTCAGTAATCCTGGATCATCTGCGAACTGTTTTGCTGGTGTAGTTTTGAACGGTATCTCGGCTGTGTCCAGGGAAGCATCTGTAGGTTCGTATTTTGAGACTGCAGAGGCCTCCTTTTTGGAAACTTCCCATGTTGCTACGATGCAATCGTGTTTTGCCCTTTTAATGACACGATTGCTTTTTTTATCTTTCCGTCCTTTTTTGGCATTCATGACCAACATGGTCACGAGGCTTGCCGCGCTGGCAGCAAACACAACAAGCATCAGATCTGCATTGGTGCTGTCGCCAGTCTTCGGCAAGCTTGACGTCGTCACAACTGGTACCGGTGCCGGGTCTTCCTGCCCTGTTGTGTTATATCCAACATAAACAGGAATTGGCTCGATTTCGTCATCCGTATGCATGACTGGCTGTTCCACAACCACTACTGTTTTTGTAGTACGGTCGTGGTCATCATCGTCATGATCGCGATGACGCTGCGGCTGCGGGGTTACCGGTTTTTCCGGCTGTGTCGGCTGCTCCGGTTCGGTCGGATTGATCGGCTGTTCCGGCTTCTCTTCCGGTTTTTCCGGTTCAGTCGGCTGCTCCGGTTTTTCCTCTGGTTTTTCCGGTTCAGTTGGCTGCTCCGGTTCTTTCTCGGACGGACCAAAGTCAATGATATCATTGTCTTCAGCCACTTTATCGGTACTATCAAAAGTATCATTGGAACCGGCCTCTGCACCGGTATCAACTGCGTCTGTTACTTCCCTATCTGTGACTGCTCCATTTTTATCGGAGTCGTCATTGGATTCAGAAGAATCAGATGCCTCTGCGTCTTCTGCTTTGCTGACGGATGTGCCAGCATCTGCGGAATTTACAGTCTCGCTGTCTTCTGCTTTTGCATCCGTATTGTCATTTGCGTCTGCGATATCTTCGCTTACGCTTTCAACTGAAGTGGATGCAGTGTCAACAGTTACATCCGCCATAGCTGAAAAAGCCAGCATTGCGGACATTGCGATTGTTGTTAGTGCCAGAGCGATTCTTTTTTTCATAGTGTATTCTCCTTTTGTGCATAACGCAGACTAGAGCCTGCGCCGTCATTGTGTGTAAGAAAACCAAATAGCATAGAGTTGCGCGCTTTCAATTTCCTCTGATGCCTTATAATCTTCTTGCGAGAATTATGGATTTGGATATGTTTCTATACGGACCCACGCATGAGGCAGGTCAATGAAAATTAACAATAATTTCGCCATAGTAAACTGCCTACCACTTGGGCTTACGCCTTGAAGTGGGGCTTCGGTTCCGGAGAACCTCTGTTTTCCCGCCTACGAGGAGTCCAGTTTACAGGATGACTGTGACCATCCAAACCTTACAGACAATGGGCGATCCCCGACAGATTCATCCATAACGAAGTCCTTTCTCCATAACTAATGCAGGAACTATGAAAAAATCTCCGCGGAATTGGTTAGAAAACAAAAAAAATAGGACATGATTGTTTATTTCTGCGGGAACAAAAGCTGTGCGCATACAAGCGCTTTGGCATTTGCCCGGCCTTTTACCTTATCATTTGTTCCGCTGTAATATGCAGTGGTTTCAATCGTAGAACAGCTTCCGTCCGCATGCGTGATGAATGCTTCTCCCTGGATATAGCCGTCATTGGACTCATCCAGCCAAATCTTGTATTCTTCGCCGTGCAGACTAAATACATAATCCGGATAGGAGCTATTGGATGATTCAATGGATTCCTTAAATTCATTGACTGTATCATAATAACATGTTCCGTCTCCAAATGCCGATGCGGGTGAATATGTGACAAAGGTCTGCATAGTTAAATGATCCAGATAAGCACTGTCATCGTATTTTAATTCCCACGACTTTCTTACCTGCTGGCCGGAACCGTTGCTGCGTCCCGGCACCGAATAGTCTACGGCATAGCGCGGAATATAAACAGTCAAATCCCCTACTGTTTTGGTTTCCATATACGTCATAGCAGTATCCATATCGTTGTCTGATATACCGATGGCTTCCAAACCTGTCACGCTACTACTTTTCTGTACGTCCGTCTTCTCAGGCGCCTCCGCAGACTCTTCATTCTGCTGGTCCTGGATCTGAGCGCCAAGCAGTTTTTGAATATCTACTTCCGATCCGGATCCGGTAGTACCGTGCGCGTCCGCGTCCCCACTCAGTTCCAGTCCCATTTCAAACCAGTCCGTGTTCATGTTGAAATCGTCCTCTCCGCGGTCCAGATACATGACAGCATAAGCATCTTCGCCATCATACGTTGTTGCAAATATGGTTTTCCATGTATTGTCATCGGAAAGTTCGCAGTCCACCGTCGCGACATCCCATTCATTACCATCATTGCTCATCACGGATGTATACTCTGGTTCTCCCGCCTTTGAAACCTGTGCGTTCTTTTTAATGCATGATTGGAAAAGTACCGATTTAGCCCCAACCGCATCGCGGATACCAAGTTGTTTCGCGTTAAAATGATAGAGATTCAGACTCGACTCATTGCCGAGCGACATGTTTGTGTAGTCACAGAATACGGTCAGGGTAAAATAATCCTGGTCCATATGTGTCGTTTCCACAAAAGTGTCCGGGGTTTCACCCGGAAGGGTTAACCGGATGCCGGAACCGGAAAATGTGGTCTTTTTTGCCTTGTCCCATGCCTCTGCATCAGCAGTGATCTGTGCTTTTATTTCTTTCTTTGCGTGTTCCTCCTTCGATTCTTCGGAGGCCAGCATGGCTTCTGTTTCTTTTTCGGTGCTTTCGGCTTCACCGATATTCACAATATCTTTACCTCCAACGCTTACCTTCAGAAAACCACCACAGCCAGAAATACTTCCTGCCACCATGGCAACCGCTAAAGCAAGCGCTACCTTTTTCTTAAACATAATCTTTCTCCCTCTTTAAAAAACCCCGCCCAAAAGGACGGGGTCGATAACCAGTTACAGCATTACTGAGCCATGCGTTTTCTCTTGTAGAAAAGAATCATGCACAGCATGGATGCTGCGGTAAATACGGCTGCCGCAGTGGTGCCGCCGGTCTTCGGCAACGGCGTATCTGTCGGAACAGGCGCAGAAACCGGTTTCGGCGCATCATACATTACTACCGTTTTGCTGCCATCTTTCAGCATTTTATTTGCGACAGTAAACGGAATGCTTTCCGCTACCTCATATCCATCCGGAGCTGTAATTTCCGTCAAAACATACTCTCCGTCCGCCAGATTTTTGATCTTATGCGGTTCAGTGGTTGATGTCCATGACTCCACAACAGCGCCGTTTTTCGTAATGGTCAGCTGCGCGCCCGGAAGTTCCGCTTTTGTGGTAATATCCTGTTTGGAAACAGCAAGATACCAGTCTGTGACAACCGTACGTGAACTGCTTCCGCCGCCTCCGCCGCTGCTGCTATGGCTGTGTCCACCAGAAGGCTTGGACGGATTGGACGGAGTATCCGGGGTGTTCGGAGTATCCGGGGTTGTTGGCTTGTCCGGTGTGGTAGGCTTGTCCGGTGTGGTAGGCTTATCCGGTTCGGAAGGGGTCGCTGGCTTCTCCGGCTCATCCGGTTTTTCCGGTTCAGAAGGAGTTGCTTTGCTTTCCTTGTCTTCCATGACCACGGTGCCGCCCACAGCTTCACCGTTTTTTACCTCAAACTCAATGGATTCCGCGATCTCATATCCTTTCGGCGCCCGTTTTTCTGTCAGGGTATACACACCATCGGCAATTCCGGTAATCACATGAACGGTATCGCCGGATACCCATTCATCAACCACATCGCCCTTTGCGTCTTTCAGAACCAGGGTCGCTCCGGGCAGTTCTTCTCCGGTTGTTGCGCTGACCTTGGAAATCTTCACACTGCCTCCGGTCGGCTGATCATACATCACTACTTTGTCGCTGCCGTCGGCAAGTTTGCCATCCTTAATCGCAAAAGTAATTTTTTCAGCTACCTCATATCCATCCGGAGCGGTCACTTCTGTCAGAGTGTATTCTCCATCTGGCAGGGTAAACTCGCGCGGGGTATCGGAAGACTGCCAGGTTTCCACTACTTCACCATCCTTTGTAATGGTCAGCGTTGCTCCCGGAAGCTCTTTCCCGGTGGTAACATCCTGTTTGGAAATTTTAATCCCTTTGCTGAGCGGCTGATCATACATGGTAATTTTGCCGCTTTCCACGGTACCGTTCTTGACGGTAAAGATGATCTTTTCCGCAACCTCGTATCCATCCGGTGCTGTAATCTCCGTCAGTTCATAGGTTCCATCTTCTGGATTGTTGATCTTATGCGGAGTATTGGTTGAAACCCACTCATCCACAGTTTTCCCGTCTTTTGTAAGTTTCAGGGATGCTCCCGGGAGTTCCTTGTTTGTGGCCGCATCCTGTTTGGAAATCAGGAGATCTTCAACCACAACATCAACCTGCAGCGCTGCGTCTTTCTCACGTACTGCGGACGCAAGTACATCCTGCACATTGTTGTTGGTCTTCTTGTAGTACTTTAATGACGGTTCATTATAACTGAATGTAATCTGCTCTGGTTTCTCATCGGACACCAGAACAACTTCCTCGCCGGTACGGAACGTATTGCCGCCGTCCTTGCAGGTGATCTTGTCGGATGTCACGTTGATGGTATAAACATACTGGTCAGCAACCTCACCGGACGCATTTACAGTATGTACAGTAAACGGATCGCTTTCATAGCTATCGCCGTTTCTGTGGAACGTGACAGTATTCCCATCAACAGAGAAATCCGGTTCAAAGTTGTAGTCCTTGTAATGTTCCACAGCCTTTAACAGCTGGCTACGGTACTGTGCAACCTTATCCGCATCAAATGGGCCATATCCGGTTCCGCGGATGACTTCCGGTTCGGTTCCGTCAATGATATGGTACACAAGTGCGGATACCGTATTCAGCGCCGCGTCACCATGTTCCATTACTTCCTGACTGGAAACGGCATCCTCATAGCTGACACCGAATGTTTTTTCGAACAGTCCGGTACCATCCACCGGAACACCGGCATACATCAGGGCGCGGATCTGATCATACTTTGTGGCATCAACATCTTTGGAATAATCTGTGACGCCCCCGACACTGTCCGGCACTGCCTTATCATGGTTGTAGCAGAATCCTACTTCTCCGTTTACCACGAAAACGGCATCATTCTGTGAATAGAAGCTGAACACCTTGTTCTTGGTGACGCTTTCCGGAAGGCTTCCGGCGATCTTTAAATATTCCGGTACAGAGTTAAACGCATATGGAGATACATCGGAAAACTGTTCAAAGTATGTTTCATCAAAATCTGTGCCTGCGGCAACTTTGACTAGCTCCTTATCATCCTTGGTCCACAACGCCTTTCCGTCTGTTTCATATACGGTGCTGTTATCCGCATTGAATGCATGCACTGTTGTGCCATACAGGATTTCCGTACCGGCTCCGCTTGAAGATTTCGGATCCCGCACAGTCAACGTTCCAACTTCCGTACCCGCCAGAGCCAGTTTTCTTAACTCTGTGGTGTTTCCCAGATCCAGGCTGTCCAGATTCATGTGATCCATGTTCCAAATACTCTTGACACTATTTGGAACGGTGTAATCATCCACGGCTTCCGGACAAAGTTTAATCAGGGTGGAGCCGCCGCCGGCAAGCAATGCCACGCCATCCCCGTCCGTTGTAAACGGGGAGCCTTCAGCCAGTTCGATCTTCTTTAATCCCGGTGTATCATACAGAGCGTACAGGGTCATTCCGGTAACATTTTTCCCGAGTGTCAGCGTCTCCACGTCTTTCCCGTTTAGAAACGAGTGGTTCACATTTTTGTCGCCAAGCGACTTTACTGGCGTTCCATTCAGTTCATCCGGAATGGTTACCGTACCGTCATGGACAGCGGCATCCGTGATGCCGGTGATGATAACGCCTGTCTGGTCGCTTGTGGGTGAAGTAATGAACTCATTCCCCTCCGCGTAGACGGCATGGCCGGAGTACACAGCGGACAGGCATACGGCACCAGCCAGCAGGCCGGAAACCGCTTTTTTTACTTTTTTGCGCATAACATATCTCCTTTCCTTGTTTCAGAAACGTATTCGATACATTTCTTTTGTACGGGTAAATTATGGATGGAGATATATACTTTTTCGCAAATGCTAATATATTGGCAATTAGAAAGCCCGTCTGCAATCAGACGGGCTCATTTCCTTACTTGCTTTCTTTGTTGTCAGTGTTATCTTCTGTCTTTTCCTGATCATCCTCATCATCGAAATCTGATGGAATGTACGGCAGAAATGTGCTGCGCTCCACGTGGATCTGATTATCGCCATTCTGATCTACAGGTTCAATCACACGATGCAGCGCAACCGGTACCTGTTCTAACATAGTTTCGCCTGCGGACGCTACATTGCTGTCTGTTTCGCTCTCTGCCGCATCATCTTCCACGTCGAGATAAAATCCGCCCTCCCCGTCGTCCTTCATGGATGACGGAAGTCCTGTTTTTGCTAATGCTGAAGCGGCATTTGTCAGTTCTCCCTCATTCAATACGATTGGATTGTAATCCGTAACAACTTTGTATCCATTCATCACTTTAATGATGTCACGAATCAAATCATCCTTCAGATCCATTCCCATACTTCCCGGGGTCAGGGCGTCACAGGCATACTGGATATTTTCCTTAATTTCTTTATTTGTGTCCATAGCAACACGGTATTTGGTGCCTTTGCCGTCGTCATATACTGGAGCGATCCAAAGGAACGGGATCCCGGCGCGGTTAAATGCTCGACGAACATCTTTTAAAATTGTGTCATTAAGCTGTTTGAATTCATCTCTTTTATCATACATAATGATTCTCCTATCTGTCACTCACTTTGTTAACCCATGATTGATTCAAATGCTTCAAAATCATCGAAATCCACATCCTCGTCCTCGCCATCTGCATTTGTATTGACGATATCCTTATCTGTCTCCTGCACATGTCCCGATATGAATTGTGCAGTTGGCTCTAAGGCTTTTTGTGACAGAACTGGCAGAGGCTGTCCTGCTGTCTGCTCTTCCGCTTCCCCTGCTGTCTGTTCATTTATCGATTGTGTTTTTTCAAAGATTTCGTCCAGATCTCGCGGCTTCCTTCCCTTCTGTTTCCGATCGATGGAGCCATCTGCCACGGCATCCAGCCATTCCTGTGTGGTATGTTCCTGCTTTTCTCTTTTTTTTCGAGACGATTTTGGAAATGGAACCGGTTTTTCAGCCATCTCGATCGGTCTGGTAATGCAGCCGTCTTCCCGGTAAAATGCCATACACGGGTCATCCAGATAATGTCGGAAAATGGATTTGAAGCAGCTGTTTCTATATCCCTTCTGTAATCCAGCAATCCAATGTTCGATGCCAGGTGCGTCATAATCAGAAATTGATAAAAGCAGGTTGACAACAAGCGGCATAGCTTTCAAATCCGGGATTGATTCGCGCTCTACCGTAAAACGGAAATGCTCCCCACAATAATATGCAATGATTGCCTGTTTCATCACCTGAGCAAGCGGGATATTTCCAGCCTGATATAGTGACATCAAGTCAAAATCATGTGTTCTGTAAATTCGGATTGTGATCTTCATGGCTGACAGAACGCCACAATGGGGTAACAATCATTATATTCCCCCATTGTGATGTTCCTTATCCCCCTTTCTGTCCTTATTTTTGTATGGATTTGCGGCGAAGCCACTCAATCAGATACATGTAATATCCACGCACATTACAGAAAATGATATCTAGATCCGGACAGTTTTCATTGCCCATAACCACTGTCAGACGTTCAATTGCCTGGAAATATTCCCTGATATACGGTTCCCACACGGCACTTGTACCACCAGTCAGAATCAGGTAATCGTATTCATCCAGGGCATTATACATGTTGATTACTTTTTCCACAGCCTGTTCGCAGATTTCTTTCGTAGCCGCTTCCAGGAGGTCTGCGAATCCTTCCGTTTTCGTGGAAATCTTCACTCCTTTTCGTTCCGTAATGGTAAACGCTCCTCTTTCAAGTGCATTCTGCATGGCGGCGGAGCGGATTGCGACACCGGAACGTTCCTGGATCCGTTTGCCGGTTTCTTCCAGAATTGCCCGCATTCCGAACTGCGCAAATGTTTCCTTGGAATTTGCCTTACGGTTTACGATGTCATAAAGATCCAGCGTACCGAATCCGGCATCAAAGATTAAAATGTTGGATGTATAATATTTTTTTGCGTTCATCAGTGCTTTGGCATTGTCGTCCGTGGAAATACTCCGAAGCGTCCCCATTGGCTGACTCATGATATGGATGTTCTTTTCATATACAGTGAAATCAAAGCTTACATAATTTCTGTTGTTCCACAGTTTCATGGAAAATTTATGATGTCCTGCCAGCGCACTAACGATTCTTGGTGAATCCTCAGTCAGATAAGCCGGCGGCAGTCCTGTCTGGAGCATGATACTGCGACCGTTATATTCACCTGCCTGATTCTTTAACATGCACATAGCCATGCCAACCCTTGCCGCAATCTGGAAGATTGGGGAATCATAGCGGTCGCGGGCAAATAATTCCAACTGGGAATCATTGGTGTCTTTGCTGTTCACCATCTGCTGAGCACTACGTCCAACCCTCCATACCTCTCCGGTTTCCCCGTCACGGTACAGAATTTCATACGGTTCCTGTTCCCCGAACAGCTGCGGGTTCTTCCCGAGGTTTTTTGCATAAAACGGGAATGCACAGATCATAATCGGAGAAAAACATTTAACGGAAGAATAACCGATATCCATGGCGATCGGCCATGCGTTTTCAACAGAAACATTTTTTACTTCGTGCGCAATGCTTTTGGTCCGGTAGTCCATTGTATTTGTCATGGTGTCTTCTGCGGATGTCATCGTGCATCCGCTCTCCTTTCTGGCTTTTTCTGGTTCCATTATATCTGCTTACGCAAAATATTGAGACTTTCTGTATTTTGCGGATATGCAATATTCGCTGGTTTGCCATCAGCATGGTGAATTACTATTTGCGATACAATTATGGAATTGTTTCACTCTCCTATCGTTTCTGCGGATAAGAAAACAAACGAGTTTTGAAATGGTAGCTTCCAAAAAAGTACCCCGCCGGAATATCACTGGCGGGGTTGTACTGAAATGAATCTTGCGGTATTTTCGGCTACTTACTCCTGTACGGTGCCAGCAGGGGCAAGATCCAAAACTACCAGATCCTGATAGTTCGGTGCCTTTTTTCCGGATTTTGTGTCAATCGTCTGAACCATTGCCAGAAGGCTAATCTGACTGCCGATTGACAGGCCATCAGCTACTCCTGCGGGTGCGCGGAAAAAAGTTGCATTTACCATGTTCTTTCTTTCCCCAGACAGATCCAGGCGCAGTGAAAGAATGGACTCCGTGCGTTTGGCGATGCCAATCAGTGGAGCTGAAATGTATACTTCATTCTGACATTCCGGATAATTTCTGCCCTCAACACCGAAAGCATTTGCCATTTTACTGTTATCATGCAGCATTTCCCGAATGTATACTTCCATCATTTCCTTTACTTCTCCAGTACGTTCATCCATGCGCAGGTAGGACTGTACATATCCCTTTACAACAACATGGTTTCCAACTTTAAAGTTTTTCATGATGTCTTCCGTAATTGTATGCTTGTTAAATGATAATGCCGGAAAATTGGTTCTTACTCCATTTTCCAACTGACCACCTTTTCTTGTGGTTGTGATGACCGGGCAGGCTAAAACGATAGTGCCACCGCCCTCTGTTCCACGCATGCTTGCGATTCTTCCACGGAAAATTGCTTCGTTTACAATATTACCCATAATGTGTGCTGCCGTATGTATCGCCGGCAGACTCTCCTTTCCGGACGGTATAGCCGTCCCATTTGTGATATGCCTGATTGTATTGTGCGTACTTTTGTTTTCTGCTGCGCCACAATTATGGTCGGAGATGCATGAAATGTCGCAAAAAGAAAAACTCTACAACGTGGGACCATGTGCCTACTGCAAAAAAAAAGACTCCCGAAATTCGGGAGTCTGCACATGAGTCATTAAATAAATGGGAAACCTGTTCCCGTAATTCTTGAATACATATGATTCCGGGCGATCATACGTAAAAACATCCCGACCATTTTCTGCTGCAGAGTCGGGTGTTCCTGTTCGAACGCCTGGATTTCCATGGCAATTCGCAAGCGGGAAGACTTTCCGCGCATAAGCAGACAATTAATGTTTCCAGGTGTTTCAAGCAATACTCGGTGGCAGCCTTATTCCGTAAATCCCAGTGCTCTCTTTGCATGCGTTTCTCGCATTCTCCTGCATAGCCAAGAGATGCCATGCATCCGGCGGCCAGCATAAGAAAATGCTTTTTGTTTTTCTCATCTACCAAAATAGCATTCGCGATCTCTTCATCGTGGTCGCCAAAAGTATTGCAGAGGTCACTAAACCGCTTGATAGCCAAAGACTCCCGGGCTGTTGTTCTTGCCTCGATGAATGGATCTTGTGACAATATAGTCCGTAAGCACTCCGTGCCTTCTCTCATAATGTTCTCCTTCCACAAAACAAAATCCCGGCTTTGGATGATAACCGGGATTTGTGTTCAGCGGCACGTAGCCGCAAGCATGATATTATGATGGATTCGCGCTGTTTTTTGCATCCGAATCAATCTCCTGCAATTTAATAAACTTCGCGTTCTTCATCCCCATGAATGTTTTGATCACATCCAGATGGTTGACTCCACAAAGAAAAATATGGTCATATTCTGCAGTGAATTCCGGCGTTTCAAGCAGTTTCCTTAATCCCTGCATGTGTTCCAGATCCATGGCCTCCAGATTATCGACAAACATCAGTCTGGAACCGGTCAACTGGTTGACCATATCCGTTAAAATGAAGGATGCCAGTACCTTTTCGCCATTGGAACAGGACGCAAGCGGATAGTAACGTTTCTGCATGGTTGGTGTCTTGACAAAGATCTTTACACCGTTATCCGGATGGAATTTAAAAATATAACCCGGAGCAAACTGTGCCGCCCTTGCATTGCATACACCTTCAAACTGCTGGAGATAAAACTCGATGATCTTCGTTCTGACCGGTCCTTTATCTTCCAATGCACGGATCATGCCTGTTTCTACTGCGTACCGCGCCTTCTGAGTTTCGGCTTCTTTGAGAAGAGTCTGTTTATAAGCGTAATCTTCCGCATTCTTCTTCTCGGCTTCCAGTTCGCGCTTTTTCTTCGCAAGTTCTTCAGGATTCACCGTTTCGCTTTCTGGCTTATCCGGCAGCGTCACCAGGTTCTTTTCATATGCAGCCAGTTCCGCCTGTAGCTTGGCATATTCTGCATAGGCACTTTTCGCTGCATCATAATCTTTTTTGGAACGGATACACGCTTCTTTGCGGGCCTTTGCATCCTCAATTTCTTTTCTGACATCAGCCAGCAGCTCCTTATTCTGCGTAAGCATTGCCTCCGTTTCCGTACGGATCTGTGTTTTGTCCGTGGTGCATACCAGTTTTTTTGAAATTGGGCATACCGGAAGATCTAAGGAGGCCAGCGCTTTTTCAAAAAATGCGATGTTTGTCTGGATGCCGTTTGCCTGTGCCGTTTTGTTTACGATCTGACCTTCCAGGGTCTCCCTTTCATGCTCCAGCCTTTCGCCTGTTGCATCATCCGGTTTCGCCGGTGCAGTACTTATACGATCTTTCAGCCTACGGATTTCCGCTTCCTGAATCTCTCTCTTCCGCTTTGCGGAAGCATACTCTGCCTGCCGCTTAATGGAATCCATTCTGGTTCTTTCAAAAGCGATCAGATTAGTCAGTTCTTCACTGATTACTTCCACAGTACGCTTCGGCTCTGTCAGTGTCAAATTCTTTGCTGCAGCGTCCTTTTCCTTCAAAAGTGCGTTGACCGTTTTTCGATCTTCAAAATAGTGCATATACACTTCCTGTACTTTCTTCATGCCGAACTTTTCCGGCATTGGCGGAAACGCTTTTCTACATTCATCCAGCACTTCCTTCGGCTGCCCGTCAAAATAAGCCAAGATGCGATCTACATCCAGTGTTTCCGGAATATACTGCATCAGCAGTTTAGAAAAATCGGCCGGTGAAAGCTGTAAAAGCACGTCTGAACTGCACGCAATTTTTACATCGCGTAGTACATCTGCTCTTTTACCTTTCTGTATTGGAATGCCGATCATGTCTGCGATTGCTTCATTCATGGCAGTTTCCGTAACCTTCTTTCCATTCATCCCGCACACGGTAGCTTTTCCCCGTGCGCGCTGGATGGACATTCCGTTATCGAAGATGATCTGTACCGCCCCGCTGTGCAGATTATCCGGCGGGACAAGCCCCGTAATGCCGTAACGTACTGCATCGCAAAGACTTGTTTTTCCTGTTCCATTCTTGGCAAAGAATAAATTAATCTTTGCCGGTTCCAAATCAAAGTTCTTGCCCCTGTAATTCTGGGTTCTGATCCGTTTGATTTTCATGTGGCGCCTCCCTTGTAAAATAATTTGTCCGTGTCATATCGGTTGCCGTATAAATGTCATAAATTCTTCTGTTGCGGCCTTCGAACCGATAGGGTTTTCCGCATTTGAACCAGGCATTCCAACGAAGGTTTTCCTGCGGTGCAAGCATACGCTTGCATGTTTCCATCAGAACCGGGTCGCGCACCTGGACAATCGCTGATGCGGCATTGCCATAGCGATCGTATCCAAAAAATACATTCATGGATAGATAAGGTGTGCCCGCATTGTCAATTTTATCTTCCATCCAGTTGACGGTTCCGCCAATACTGTATTTGACATCTTCGCTGCGTTCTGCCCCGAGTCCCACGACTCCACTGTAATAAATCCCGTATCCGTATGCTTCCGCGAAATCATTGCCTGTAAAGTAAACGATCATGGCAACTGTCCGTCCCGGACGTATGTTTTTCCCACGTGCAATCTGAACCCACGGGATTGGTTTTTTATCGTCCATACGCGACTGCTGATCTTGGAAATACACCGTTGTCATAACGGTTTCTTCCTGCCTGCGAACACGGTTAAAAATCTCGTAGGAAACCTTAACTACGTAACGGTTCCCCTCATCCGTAACTTCTTCCACGCGTCCGACAAGCATATAAAAATCGCTGTCGTTTTTCCGCATAAAAATACCCCTCATATATTTCGATCCAGCACCCGCGCGACTGATACTTCCGTGCGGGCGCTGTCCTCCTTCCTGCGTCCTGCTCAGTTTTCCATGGTCTGAGGTACGATAAATGCCTCTGATACGGTATTGCCCGTTTTTCCATCTGCCAGCTTCTCAAAATTCACATAGGCAGCTTTTCCGACTGCTTCGCTGAATTTACGGATTGTTTCTTTGCAAACACCCTCTTTCTCCAGCCACGGTTTCAGAGACAGCTCCAGCTCAAACGTTTTCATGGCAATATCATACGCCGTATAGCGCATGGATTCATCAATCTGTCCGTGTTCGATGCAATTTTCAAAAATACTCCGGATCCGTTTAGCGGAAAGGATCTGTGAAAGATGTAGTTCGCGGAAAACGTACTGAAAAGCAGCAACCACTGCTTTTGCATTGCGTCCGCGGCCGCGTGCTTTGGTAAGATCCAGATCCTGCGGTGTAATGTCGATCTGAAGCAGTTCCAACAGCCGCTCCGGCAGCTTCGTGTATTTATCAAAAATATTCTCTTCCACTCCCTGACGGATGATATCACGAATTGTATCGTGTTTTCCCTTTGCGGCTCCAGTAGCAGCCTTGCAAGTTGCGGTCCCCCTGTGCTCGCGTTTAAAGGATGAACCGTAGATTTTGGCACCGTTTGGCGTTTTCCAGTATCCGGTTGCCTCAAAGGCATTTTCCCCGATATCGGAGGTTACCAATTCCAGACATGGGATCAGTTTATCCTTGATGTTGTACATGGCGTTGATGTCTTCCGCATATCCATGGAAGGCAAAATTGATGCGTACACGTTCATGTGTCACATCCCATCCGTCACAAGTCACATTTTTACGGTCCGACGGTAAAGTGGTCGTATCCGAAATTTTTGTGATGTTCGGGTTTTCACCAAACAGATCGCGATAGATCGTACAGATGTCATGCAATGGAATTTCCGCATACTTTGGACTCATAACCGCACAGATTTTACCGGTTCGGCGATAGTTCTTCACGACAAGTTTGACTTCTTTGTCCTGATTCAGCTGTTCTGCAATCAGACAGTCCGAAGCGAACGAACGCGTACCAATTGCTGCAGTAGTTACACCAAGCCGCTGGGCAAGCGTCGGGATTGCAAGTGTTGAAACGTGATAAACACTGCCTTTCCCATTCACCATCACAGACAACATCATCGAATTCGATGAAATCATTTCGGCATACAGTTTGGCATCGTACTCCTTGTTACTGGTCACATTCGGCAGGACCTTGACAGTTTCAAAGCGAATGACCGGCGCTTTCGATCCAGGGCCTTTGACCCATGGGTTTCCGGGCCAGAATGCGTATACCGTGCATTCGTCCGGGGCATTTTTCTGATACGCTTCTTCTACCCGGCTGAAAACAACCAGGTTCTTCATTGCGACCGGATGGTAGCAAGTGTGCGCGTCAATCTCTTGCAGCAATTCCTCAAACGCCTCTTCGTTGTTTCCGCTCATGTGGAACGCATCCTGTAAAAAATCAGCCTTCAACATGTCTCATTCTCCTTTCCAAAAAAATCCATAACCTCCAGAAGAAAGCTATTCTCGGGATCCGAGCGCATTTTTTCTTGAAGCATGGAAGCTGTGGTTTTAGAAAGAAATCCGGTTCTTGCATCTTGAACCAACAGGTTCTTTTCCTGTGTGCTGAGGATTCCGAAATGGAACAGCAGGTTTGTGTTCCGTACGAAATTCAGCAATTCATCTTTGTGATTCATCATGCTCACTCTATTCCTTTCGTGTAGTTTCGATAAAATTATGGTGGAAGATACCCGGTTATTGGAAATTAGATGGTGTTTCTTCCCACTTGCCATTGGCAGTATGTCGCATGTTGACGAAATGTACATTTCTTTGCGGATAACGATTTTTGAACGACTGCTTATGAAACCCGAAGTGAATCAAAATATGGTTGTTTTGAGATAACCAAACCATCTGTTAGCCAGTCCAGTCTGCATGGCAATATAACCGATCGTATTGGCAGGTTGACTCCCGGCCTGATTGTGACAATCTTTTGCCGAGCACCGTAACGTGTTCGCTCGCGCTAAATTGTAAGATGGCAGATACCGGAAGCTCCGGGATTCTTCGTTTTAGTTCGTGGTTCCAGTAACCTAATTGGCATATTGATATATAGAAGAGAGTAAATTTTCTCCGAAAGTCCGACAAACCCAGTAAAATCAACGGTTCCCGGACTTTCCAGCGGTTAATAATAAGAGCCTGTTTGGTCAGTTATAGCTGACCGAATAGAAAAGACATTTTACATAACAGTTAATTTTTATTTAACCGACCAAAATGACCTTTGAACCAATTTGTAAATTTTATTTCCATAATTCCTTTGCAAAAAAATGACAAAGGAGTCAGGACCATGGAGAAGACAAATTTTCAGTACATTCAGGATACACAGACCTTAATTGGGAACAGGACCAGAGAATTGCTTGACGTTGAAACAGGAGAAAAAATCACCGTAAATCAGATTACCAAGAGGGTTTATGGTTCAAAGAATTTCTGGAAATGTTATCTGATGGATTTTCTTACCATTCTCGGCATTGTGGATAGTAAACAGCTGGATGTACTCATCTACATCATTGAGAATACACATCCGGCAACTAATATTTTTCTGGGAACTTATGAACGTATTATGACCAATACCGGGGTCAGCAGGCCTACCGTCGCAAAGATCATGAAGAAGCTTCAGCAGGCTAATTTTATCCAAAAAATACAGAACGGAGCCTGGTGCGTAAACCCACAGATTTTGGTCAAAGGCGGTGATTTCAAACAACAGATTTTATTATCTTATTATCAGGATACAGGAACCGATAAGCCCAAACAGTCCGGCAAATCCAGACAAAAAGCATTGAGGAATCAGGAGACAAATTCTAAAGAGGAGGCGGGATCAGATGTGTAAACAGTTGGAATTATCATACATCGGCACAAATGGTGAAGTGAAACTTCCACTTGAAAACTGGCAGTACGCTGTGATTGCCCAGGTACTGGGACTGTCTATTCGGGAAGATGGTCCATGCACGGAAATCGGATGCTTTCCGAAGGAATTTGTCATGCAACGCGTGCAGAAAATGGGCATTTTGGTGCCATCCGCAGAAGCAAAAGTATGATCTTGACTTTCTGCGGATATTAAAAAATACATTATTTTGTTAATCTGGAATTTATGGTACGGTGAGCGAAATGACGTATTTTTTTCTATGGTGAGGAAAAATACGTATCTGAATTTCTCATGCTAAAAGCTGCGGATATCCAAAATTAAGCATTATTTTGTCTCATACTCATTGCATAATTTCTGCGGATATTAAAAATCGTATTATTTGATTGTTTTGTTGCAGGTGTATGGTGAGTAAAATGACGTGTTTTCACAAAAAAGCCACCCGGTTCCAGGTGGCTTTTAACTAACAGTCAGGACTTAATACAATGTGTAAACGACAGGAACCGTTTGCTTTCAGGATGTCACTGGCGTACACACCTGCCATGAGTCTGAAACGGTCGCAGAAACCATCTTTTTCCGTTTCTTCCATACGGTGCGCACCGGTCTCCTGCTTGATTTTCTTGACCAGTTCCCATTTTAGATGATCTGCCTCATGCGGCTTCAACATTCGCTTTGCTTTCACGACGCAGACTGCCTTTGCGTGCAGCTCTGTCCCGTCTTCCGTAGTAGCGTATGTATTGATGACACAGACATTTGGAATCCAAATATATTTCCTTACAAACTGTTCTAACCATTTTTTCATTTTTTTCATCCTTTGTATGCCGCAAGTTCCACTTCATCCTTACATCCGGTCATATGCAGTACCTGACGGATAACATCCTGCATATTGTACTGACTGATCAGATCGTCATCATATACCGGATTCCAGGTCATGGAAGTGACATCAAAGTAGAATCTCGTGATATCTGTATCGACATAAATCCGCTTAACTTTCCAGTTTTTCGGATGCTCGTAATAACGGACGCTTTTGACCTTGCAGGTTGCCCCGTTTCCGGTCACTTCTGCCGGTTTGCATAAATCCAGACATTTGTTGGCTACCAGAATGGTTGCCAGCGTATCGGATTCTGCGTTATGGAATGCCTCTATCTGATCCGTCACCTGGAAGTGCTCCGCCAATGTCACGAGCTTCTGGTTTTTTAACTGACCGGGTTTGAACAGTGTTTTGACCAGAGCATAAATATCCATGGACATTTTGGGTTTCCATGCATAACCATAGCGCTGGTACATCTGCTGCATAAACAGATCATCAAACTTGCCATTGTTGTATCCGATCACCGGATAATTTTCGAAGAACCCGACAATCTCTCTGATTACTTCCGATTCTTTCGGCTGGGTTGCAAGAAAACGATCCGTAATACCGGTAAGCTCCACGATTTTCTGTGGAAGCTGATAGCCCGGGTTGATATACCAGCTCTGGGAACAGATCTCATCCAGCCCATACGGCGATACGGCACAAAGTCTGGCCGCTACCTGGATCGGGTGATTGATTGCCGGATTTAACCCGGTTGTCTCCAAGTCATAAACAATGGCCATCAGCTCCGTGTTTAAAAATTTACGGTACTGCGTTGCTGCGGCCATGGAAGAATATACATTTGCCATGTTTCTAACAGGGAGCTGCGATCTGGCAGCTCCCTCCTGCATCTACAGGTCTCCTTTCTTTAGCACTCTCCGCTTTTTACAAATGTTTCATCTGCGATCGGAATATGATAGTAATCCATGTATGCGCGTACCTTCGGTTGGATTGCCATCAGTTCATCGGTCAGCTTGTTCTGGGAATAGATACTGCGCAGAATAGAACGTCCTGCTTCAATTTTCAGCAGATCACTGACTCGATTCTCCTCACGATGTTTGAACAGTGCAACCGGAACACGCACGTCTTCCGGTTTTCCCATATTCTGAGTCTGCTGGCCATTATTCTGCGGCTGCGGTGCCGGACGATTCTGCTGCGGGCCATTCTGTCCGCTTGAACGTGCCGTGTCTGCATTCTGCTGCGGAGCACGATTACCGGAACCCTGACCCGGAGCATTGGACTGTGTCTGGTTCTGGTTGCGTGTTCCCGGCATTACCGGATTACTTCCGGGCGCAGTCTGCTGTCCTGCCGACGGATGGTTCTGCTGCGGCTGTCCCTGCCCCTGCTGGACACCCTGTCCATTCGGACGGCTCGTGCCTGCATTCTGCTGCGGAGTACGGTTGCCAGGGTTCTGCGCAGGCGTATTGCACTGTGGCTGGTTCTGATTGTACGTTCCCGGCATTACCGGATTACTGCCAGGCTTCTGCTGTCCCTGACGATTCTGTTGCTGATTTACAGCAGAAGGACGGTCCTGCTGCGGAGGCACATTCTGTCCATTCTGACGGGATGTACCTGTATTTTGCTGAGTCCGGTTATTTCCGCCAGCAGCCTGATTTGCCTGGTTCTGACCCTGGGTAACATTTGATGTATTCTGAGTCTGTGCTTCAGATGCTCCGGTCCGTACGATATACAAACTCTCGTCCACTTCTTTGTTAAAATAAGCACTGAGTGCCATATATCCTGCATGTTCCTGCGCAGTTGCGATATCAGCATCCGCCGCGAAACGACAAATGCGTGCGCCCTTCTTATCGCTCACCACGCATTTCATGGCAAAGAGGCTGCCAACCGGAGCTGCTGGCTCATAATCAACGAATACCTCCATTTTTCTTGCCTGCGCTTCCAGTTCCATAAATTCCTTTTTCATTTTGTGTACCATGACACTGTCTCCTTTCTTGAAAAAAGGAGCCTTAACTGCTTTTTTTCTCGGCTCCTTGTAAATATTTTCAAGTGAATTATGGAAGGAGATGTCACGAAAAACGGTAGAGCTTTTTACATGGAGTCAGATGACTCCACAATGGAGGATATATAACAAAAAGCAGGGTTTCCCCTGCTTTTCGTAAGACATATTTCATCAGCCAAAATCTCTCATCACCGGTTTCTTCTGGCAGATGTTGTATAATTCCTTGCTGTTTAAAACACTGGCGGATAACCGCAGATCACAGTTTCGGAATTCTCCCATCATCATGTCATAGATCTTACACGGATATCCTTTTTTTGCAATGTGCGGTTTCAGCATATTTTGCAGTTCACCGCCAAACATGGATTTCTTTGCAAAGATCAGAATGGTTTTGGTACGCTGGTGAAGTTCGGAAACCCCGTCCAGTTTTAATTTTTTCGTACCGTCATCTTCCACCATGATACTTCCCGTAATCCTAACGACCGTGTCATCCGCAAGGCTTTCACCTACAGCTGCAAATTCTTTGGTGAAGCAGCAGACATTGATTGAACCGGAACAGTCTTCCAGTGTAAAGAATGACATTGGGGCTCCGTCTGCCTTACGGTAGCGGATCCGATAATCGCTGATCATGCCTGTTACTGATAATTTTTCTCTCCTTCCTGCCGTTAAGGCATCAATAATCGGAACGGCGCCACACTTTTCCGGTTCCGGATAAAGTTCCATCGGATTCATACTGACAAATACACTCAGGCGGTCGCGTTCTTTTTTCAGTCGTTCCATGCCGTCTTCGCAGATATCCGTGTCCGGAACCAGTTCTTTTAATTTGGCCTTGCTTTCCTTAATTTTTGCCTCATACGAAGCAATTTTTTTTGGGTCATACTGTTTTTCCAGACGTTTTCTCTGGTCTTTGATTTTTTTCATGACCGTGAGATATTCCGGAATCATCGCCGTAATGGCAGCTCTGTTTGTACAGAATGAATCGAAAGCTCCGGCATCCGTAAAATTGGTCAGGATTGTTTTTCCGGCGTCCGTCCGAAGGATGAAATCCTGTATGGACTTAAATGCACCGCCTTTTGCACGCACCTGTTCCACTCCGTCAACCGATTTGCCGAGCCCCTTAATGCTTCCGAGTCCGAACACAATATTTCCATCATGCAGGGAAAATCCCTGTTCTGACAGATTGATATCCGGTGCTTTGATACCGATCCCCATTGTCTTTAAATCGCGGATCAGACCCGGGAGTTTATCAAAATCTGTATTATTCATAACGGACTTCATATATTCTCTCGGGTAGTAATATTTTAACCAGGCCGTCTGGTATGCCACCACGGCGTAGCACGCCGCGTGACTTTTGTTAAATGCATATTTGGCAAAGTCCGTCATCTCATCAAACAGTTCATTTGCCGCTGTCACGGAGATGTTATTCGCCACGCATCCGGCGATATTGCGTTCCGAATCTCCGTTTAAGAAGGATGAACGCTCTGCACGGAGGACCGAATCTTTTTTCTTACTCATGGCACGGCGTACAAGATCCGCCTGTCCAAGTGAATAACCGGCCAGGGAACGGAAAATCTCCTGCACCTGTTCCTGATAGGTTATGGAACCGTAAGTGCTCTTTAAAATTGGTTCCAATTCCGGCGTCAGATAACTGACCTGTTTTCTCCCGTTTTTGACCGCAATTACATCCGGTAAAAACTGCAAAGGTCCCGGACGGAACATGGCCACAAGAAGAATCAGGTCAAAGATACTGTCCGGACCAAACTGCTGCAGCATTTGTTTCATACCGTTTGACTCCAACTGGAATACGGAATTCGTCATTCCGGGGGCGATGATTCTGGAAAACACATTCGGATCATCATAGGAAATACGGTCCATATCAACCAGTTTTCCGGAAGTCTTAAAGATTTCGCGCAGCGTCTCGGTAATGACGGTCAGGTTGTTCAGGCCCAGGAAATCCATTTTGAGAAGTCCTATCTCCTCTGCCTGTGTCATATCACACTGTGTCATCATGATGTCATTCTTTCGGTTGTAGACCAGTGGAACATAATCTTCAACCGGTTTCCCGTCCGTGATGATGACGCCAGCCGCATGTTGTCCGATCTGCGTCATGCATCCTTCAATCAGAATGGCATAACGGATAATCTCGTGAGCAACTTTATCGGAATCAAACGCCTGATACAACTCCGTTTCAATTTTCTTAAGGTTCATGTGCAGTTCGTCATCGGACAGTTCCACTGCTTTTTTTGAAACTGTATTGACGACGCCAAGGAACGCCGTGGAATCCCCGTTTTTCTGGATACCGTATGCACGGCCAGCTGTCTGGATCGCCGCTTTACCGGTCTGTTTTCCGCGCGTCATAATACCGGCTACAGATTTCTCACCGTATTTATGCTTGACATAACGGATAACATAAGGACGGATATTCGTTTCGATGTCGCAGTCTATATCTGGCATGGTTACTCGTTCCGGATTTAAGAATCTCTCAAACAAGAGCCCGTATTTTAACGGATCGATGTTGGTGATTCCAACCAGGTAACACACCAGGCTTCCCGCCGCGGAACCACGGCCTGGGCCGACTGTTTCTCCAGGCAGATTTGCTGTATAGCGTTCAATCGCTTCGATATCAAAACTTAAAGCAAGTTTTTCCTGTTCCGGATCGGACATATCCAGCTTCCCAGCTGCTCTTGCATAGCGTAGGAAATCTTCAACGATACAGTGATAATCTGCATAGCCCATGGAACAGATTACATCCAGCTCATGTTCCAGACGCTCATAGCCTTCCTTTTCATCTGGAAACCCATTCGGGTATTTTTTCGGAATCCCCTCATAGGCCATACGACGTAGGTATTCTTCCGGTGTGGAACCATCCGGTGTTTTAAAAGATGGATAATGCTTTTCTTTCGGCAATGCAACATGACACTGAGATGTGATCCGCCCGATATTTTCAAATGCCTCGTTCACTTTTGCTTTTGGAATAATCTTACCAACCCATTCTTTCAATTCTTCATCGGTTTTCAGATACATCTCGTAATCTGACGCGCTCGGGGCTTCCCAGTCTTTTAGAAATCTGGTGGTACGGATAATGGATCGTGCCAGGACATCATCTCCGGAGGATGTCGGAATATGAGCATCATTCGCCAGAACGGACGGGATGCCAAGCTCGTCAGAAAGCGCTGCCAGTCTCGGCATGATTTCTGTTTCTGTCTGGAATCCGTGGTACTGCAGTTCCACATAAAAATCGTCTGATCCAAACGTTTCACGATACCATTCTGCTTCCCTGCGTACAAAGTCGTCAATCTTTTCATTCGGGATTCGATGGCTGTTTGCTTCATCAATCTTATCCTGGAGAGCCTGCCATTTGGCAATTTCTTTTTCCGACTGTTTCACAACCGGTGCCAGGCGGCTTTTTTCTCCAGTCAACGCCTCTTTTTTGCTCGTTTCAAGCGCAAGTTTTTTTGCAGCCTCTTTTTTGGCTTCCACGACTTCATCATACGCAGCCTGTGCTGCTGCTCGTTTGGCACTCCCTTCTGCTGCTGCGTAAATCTTTTTTTCAAGAGTTGCTGTCGGTTTCCCCGATTGTTTTTTATACGCGGTAATTCGCTTGGCGCTTTCCTGTAATGTCTTTTCAATCCAGTCCAGACGGGTGCGGTTGTGAAGATAGCCAGGTGACGTCGGGGTCTCCAATCCGGACTGCGACGTCTTCAGCTTTTCGACTTTCTTCGCAATCTCATCATTCATACTGTAAAGAGATGCCAGTACACCGGAGACGCAGGCGGATGTTGCAATGACATGACCGTGACCGGGGGTGCCCGGCCCAAAGTATTTACGCAGGATGTCTTTGTTCATACGCGCAAATCCCTGGGAATCCATGCGCTCATTACTTTCGCTGACTGCTTTGATCAGCGCTTTAAATCCGTACTCATAGTCTTTGGCCATCAGGATCAGGTGCATACGTTTTTCCTCTGTGCCCTCTCCCGGTTTTGCATCCTCCTGCACATAAGCTTCCACACCAAAAATAGCATTGATGTCATATTTTGCGCACTCTTCAGCAAAGCGGAGGTACCCGGTCATCACACCATGATCCGTCAGGGCGACCGCCGGTGCACCAAGTTCCGCGGCACGTTTGACCAGCGTTTCTACCGTCATGACGGAATCGCGATTGGACTCATCCGTATGACAATGCAGGAAACCATATTTTACTTTTCTTTCTTCGTTCATAACTTGTCTTACTCCTTCCTCAAATTTCTTTCACAGGTTCGTGTAAATTATGGAAGAAGATAGTAAAAAGCTGGACGACAAAAAACCGCCCTGTGGCCAGGACGGTTTCTGAAAGGTTACAAAATAGCTGTTGCGAGGGCGCGCAGTTCGGTTTCGCCTTTGGTGTTGAAAACAAACGCGAGATTCCCCGTGTGATATTTTTTCGCTACGGTTTCCCGTAATTTCCTGTTCGCGCTCTGTGCTTCCAGAAAAGTCTTCAGTTCAAAGTAATTCATCCGGTAAGGATCCGGCCGCTGTGTCATCATATTTGCACGGTCCGTATGCTCTTCCTCCAACCGGACGGTTCGCATGTCGCCACTGCGACGATTTTCCTGAATGAATTTTGCCGGTTTGGCCTGTGACATTTCTTTCATATTCTCAATGTCCGGGCGTTCCTTCGGAATCGGCGCTGGCGGAGAGAGATGCTCTACTTTTGGAATATTACCACCGATCATAGACATGACCATGCCTTCCAATTCCTTCCCGGCATTTTCCAACACGATGACGAGCTGGTTCCCGTCCCGGAATACTTTCATACTTTCATAATTCATACTACTGTCTCCTTTCTCTAATCCCAACCGTCCACAACCGTTGTGAGCCTCCCCACAATCTGTTCGAACATATTCGCGGGATTTTTCACTTCCACATAATATTCTTCCCCGTACATCCGATGGAATGTTTCTTTTTTAGTCGTGCCGATACCAAATCCTATTACGTCGATATCTGCCAATCTTGCTTCCATAACGGCGGTTGTGTTTTCTCTGATTCCCATTTCCACACTGTCGTAAAAAGAAGGCAGGCCGTCAGACAGCACAAACAGGAGTTTATGTCGTTCCGGGCGTTCTTCCAGAAGTTTTGCGGCGTAGCGGATGCTGTAAGAATCAAAATTGCATCCATCTGCTTTAAAACTCACCAGGCGATGCCGTTCGGTTTCCGTATTGTCCCAGCGGATGTAATGGGTCTGTATTGGTTTCCTGCCTTCTACATGGAAGCTGAAAAAATAAAACGGAATATCGAGTTCGGCAAAAATTTCGGCAAGTGCGACAACCGCATACAGTTCCCTGGTTAATTTTTCTCCACTCATACTGCCTGAATGATCTCCTATGACAGCGACACACATATCCGCTTTATGTCCTTGTGCCCGGCGTTTCTGAAACATTTTTGAGCTCAGCCTGCCGGAAGCAAAACGGTTCATGTCAGCACGTCCGCTCTCACAGTGTATTTTACGAACCCTGTCAGAAAGAAAAATTTCCCGTAGTTCTGACACGGTTCCGGCGATTCCACCCTGCATCGCGTGCAGAATTTTGTCATACCGCTGCACATGCTTTGGACTCGGCTCTGAAGCATATCTGTTTATTGCCTGAATATGCCGATATTCCGATTTGTTATTCAATTCTTCGAACTGGTCGAAGTCGCGGTAATACCGTTTTTTGTCCGTTGCATTTGTTTCAGGTTCATGCATATATGAACGAATACCTTCCAGGATATTTTCCCGGTCTTTTTCCAAAAGTTCCGGCATTTCCGGTATCTCCTGGTTCCAGACAGAATCCGGCTTCGGTGCCTGCTCATTGTTGTCCGCATGCGCTGCGTTACTCTGCCCTGTCTGGACCGCGCTATCATCCGGATGGTTGTCGCCATTATTTTTACTCTTTGCAGACACATCCGTTACCGGACGCTCATGATTTGACTGGCCCTGTTCCACTTCCAGACGTTTCATGGTTTCCGTACGTCTGTTCTGTGTTGGTGTGCTGTCATTGCAGGTTCCACGGCTCCCGGCTCCGGAAGCCTCCCGGTCGGCTCCGCTTTTCCCACGCTTTTCCATTGTTTGAGCAATCTGTGATTCCATCTCCTCTTTCTTTCTCTCGGAATATCCAGCCCACAGCCTTGCACACTCCGCATAAATCGGAAATACGGCGTCAATTCGTTTCTTTGGATCCATTTCATTGATTGCATCATAAAATGGCCTGGCGATCTTTAAAAAAATGCTGCGGGCTGACTGGAAGGAAAAATTACCTTTCAGAATGCCGAGATCCCCAAACTGGATTAGCGCATTGATCACTTCCTCGATTGGATAGCGGCAGCCTCTCTGAAAGTCACCGGACAGTTCGTAAATTTTGCGGATCGTATAACCCAGCGCCGCAAGCGGTGTGCCGCCGATAACGCTGGACGCCATATTTTCAATAGCCGGATCTTCTACCAGGTTCACAAAAATACGGTACATCCGGATATCCAGTTCTGTCTTCAGCAGTTTTGTCCTGGAAAGTGCGCTGATAGAACACTGCATGTAACTGAAATTCGTGAATACCTGATGCAGTGCCTCATGTACGCACACTCCATAACGCAGTGTCGCCGCTTCTTTTTCATCAATCATCTGGAACAGTGGATGTTGTCTGGCTACATATACCGTGTTCCCGGCTTTTGTGTAGCCAAGCTCGCCGTCCTCCGCTTCCAGTACGTGCATCTCCCTTCCAACGATACCGGTCACAATTCCGGAGTACATATTTTTCTCCGCTTCCCAGCGGACTGTTTCTTTATCCATGTGATTTCCTCTTTCCGTATAAGATTGTTCGCATGCTGCGATCAAGTGGTTTTTGTGTAATTAACCATAGCTTGAAACATTCCGGCCATATACTTATCCGCAACGCGCTTATTCTTCACAGCCAGTGCGCCATAAAGGCTGTCAATAACTGCTTCCCGCGGTTCCACACCCTCTTCTATAGCGTTCAGTGCGTCAATGCACTGCCGGATGGAAACCTCGCGCAGCAGCTTCCGTTCCTGGTCCGTTTCTTTCAGTGATTTTCGCAACTTTTTATACTGCCCATACACGTAACGGATATCATCCGTGGAGTATCCTCGTTTTCGAAGGGATTCCATCATATCCTTGTCTCCCATTTCCCCGACGAGGTATTTGGACGTAAAACGCTGAGAACAAGCAGAGTTTAAGGAAGTGGTTCCCTCTGTCTCCAGGTTCATGGTTCCGATGATCACCGTCAATGGATGTCTCACGATCCGTTCGTAACCATTCCGTTTAATGATATACGGATATTCCATCGCCTGATTCAGAACGGATGTGAAGATGTTGGCTCTGGCCAGATTGATCTCCTCCAGAAGCAGAATGCCTCCATTGGCAAATCCCTCCAGAAACGCCGTTTCCACGAACGAGAGTTTTCCTTCCACAATCTTATTTTTTCCTTCGAATTCATCTTCCTCGGAATCCTCATTGAAGGTTACCTCATAGATCGGCATACCTGTGGATGCGGAAATGGCATTGGCAAGTGCTGTTTTTCCGGTACCCGGATCGCCATAAAAGAGCATATTTACATAGTCGGAACGGATCATCAACGGATCCGTGACCCCACATTGCAGGTTCGTCACCATGTTTTTACCGATACGCAGGTCGATTTTTTTCATAACCTTGTAAAAGGTATCCGTCGGTGTGAAATCATCCAGGAACGACACGGGACGGATACGGTCTTTCTGCTCATCCTTCCACTTATAATCCACATGATGCTCCATATTACGGAAGCTTTTCATGTTGTCCTTCTGTTTCTTGACTGCTTTTTTAGGCTCTTCTTTTTGTGCGATACCCCGGAACAGCCTGCATGGTTCTGCGTTTTTCGCCATCGAAAATTGATTTGACATATCGTTTAACAAACGACTTCGATATGCCAATAACAGTTCCTCCTCAGTCAGAGTGTCCTTGGTTTGATAGACACTTCTTGCCGGTTTTGCAAAGTCATATAAAAATGAGTCGCAGAAATGATAGATACCAGTGGTGAGCTTATCATAATCCACATTTGTATCCTGCATTGCAGCTATCACATCCATATAACTTTTGCGGATAACCGGCACTGTCAGAATCGCCAAGACAGCCAGAGTTGCGGTAGCGCATATCATATCTGATGCTTTGTCATAGACCTGCGGATACTCTCCATCCATTTCCGCATAGCACCACACTGTGTTTCCTTCCTTATCCCGAAATTCCAGGTAAACACGGTCAGAACTGCCGACACAGGAGATTTGTCCGCCTTTGACATAATCGAACAGAACAGCCACATTGCTAAGCGTGACATTATAGTCCTCTACATGGTTTGACGCCGCAACACTCCGCTTATGCGTATCACAAAGCCCGGTACGGAATTTGGTTTCTCCGGTGTAATGTCCGGGGATTGTTTCGAATGCGATTTGAGGACGCACCAGTAATTCAGTTATACTTTTTTCCATAATTTTTCCTTTCGTATCTCAAATTTCTGTTACAGGTTCAAATCAATTATGGGATGAGATGTATATGAAAAATCCGCCCATCAGGGCGGACTTCGTGGAATAAGAGTATATGAGAGGATCTTCCATTCCAAAGTGACGGTGCTACGCTTCTGCACGTGTGAACCACTCGAAAACTCTATTTAAAGTTTCATCTGCTTTGGTCATTGCACTCAATCCAATGAATAAGTGCCAGCTTTGCGGCTCCACTAAGATCGCCCCGATTGTCGCGTAATACATCGGTTTTTTATCATGGTGCTCAATAGCGATCTGGACCGTGTTAATATAATGATACTGCGGACTCTGACCCACTCTCAAATATTGAACCATTGTGTCCACATAGTTACCGACATCTTGTAAGGTCCAGTCTTCCCGGTATTGAAATGTAAGGTAAATACTATACATGATCCGAATGATACAGATTAACAGATCGCGGTCTTCGTATCCGTTGCAGGCGCAGCGGAGAAAATTCATGTCCAGCACTAGCATTCTTTCCAATTCAGAAAAATCCTCAATATATTTTCTCTGCATATAGTGTCCTCCTTTTGTCGAACATTGCACAAACGAAATTTTTGTTATTGTACGCTGTACTCCGATTCTTCCAAAACAATATCCGTATCTGGCACCGTAACGGTCGCTTCTGTTTCTGTGATTAATGTTTTGTCGGATGCAGGGCCTGCCGGTTTTGTCAGCTCTGCCTGATCCACCGCCTCTTCTGCCATCTCTTCCGTTTCTGAGTATTCCGAGGTTGTTTCTTCGGTTTCGTTTGCGATTCCTGGCATCGATTCAGCCTCTGACGTCGTTTCATCCGGTGGATTTATCGAAGGTTGCGGTTCTGGACCGCATTCATTTGAAGACCATGTTTCCTGCGTCTGTGCCTCCCACGTTTCTGTTTCCGTTTTACTCTGTTCGACTTTTTTCTCAACGGTTCTTTTCCCATATTCTTTTTTGTATATTGCATCGGAAATTTCCTTTACGCGTCCCGATACCTGATACTTAATCGAATCATACAGAAATTCATGCAAGATAGAAACGTTATCTGCCAATGATTCCGGAAACACGTAATCCCCGCCAATGTTTTTACAGGAATATTGAGTCGGAAATCCCTGTGTTCCCGCAATATGCAGTTTCATAATATTCTTTGCGGCTGCAAGAAGATCATCCGTATCAATGGAAGAGGCTGTCTGCGGGAAGACTGTTTCAATGACGTTGTTAAGCGTGGCGAAGTTCGCATGTTTCGCTTTTTCCAATACCAGTTGCAACACTTTCTGCTGGCGTTCCGTTCTTTTAAAATCATTGTCCATTAAACGCAGCCTACAATATGCCACAGCCTGTACACCATCCAGATGCTGCATCCCCGGCGCTTTTAGCTGATAAGAACCTATACCGGTTGATTTTACGGTTTCTGTAATGAAGGCGTTGATGTAGCGGAATTCGCTTTTGGTAACTTCGAGATCTACTCCACCGAGGATATTAATGGCATCCGCCACACTTTTCCATGTCACGGCTACATAATCATCGATTTCCACATCCAGATTTTCATTCAGCATTTGTACAGCCTGTTTTGGCCCACCGGTTGCGTAAGCAGCATTGGCTTTACGGTACTTACCATTCCCGATATTCATGCAGGTATCACGGTATACACTGACCATTTTAATGGCACCAGTCTTTCCATTCATGTCAAACAGGATGATTACATCCGAATTTCCATTTTTTAAATTTTCAGGGTTTCTGGAATCTAATCCGAACCCGGCAATGGTCCAGTGATCGCGCAGTTTCATAGTTTCTTCTTTTGCGATATTTTCGTTTACCATTTCCTTTACTTCCTGTTTATCTACTGTCTGTATCATGGCCATGGCATGATCTGCTTTCTGTCTGGTCGTAGAAATGATTGTGGCAACGCCAATACTAATAAATACAAACAAAACAATCCCCAGATAAACTATCCGTCGTTTAAATTTATCGTTCAAAATGCTCTCCTTTCTTACGCTGGATTTTCTCTGGAAAATTATGGGAAAAATATTTGAATTATTGGTATGGTTTCTATACAGACCCGCACATAAGGCGGGTCAGCGAAAATTAACAATAATTTCGCCATATGAAATACAAATTTAACTTACTTTGATGCCGTTTATGCTGCAAATTCCATTCAACGGAAGCACCAGGCATCTGACGCCGTCCACCACTTTGGTTTCAATGGAAGATCCTTCTCCCAGTTTTGCGGAGACCACGGCCTCTTCCGTTTTAATTTCCAGTTTGGAAGCATTCAGAATATTTTCCGGAAGCAGTTCCTTTCCCTTTCCTACCACTTCGTCATAAACCCGATCAAACGTTTCGAGATCTGTTTCATCAGCTCCACTTTCCTCAAAAATGGAACGCAGTTCATCCTTATTCATACCGCCATTATTTTGATCTTTCTTTTCTTCCGTAATACGTGCAAGATTATCATTGACAGATTTGACAAAGGCAAATTCCGGGGCTGCACCAAATGTCTTTTCTACCACGGTCTCAAACATTTGTTTCTGTTCTTCCGCAGATTCCGGCATTGTTGCCCCAAACATCGTTCTAAAAAATACCGTCTGTTTATCGATGCTTTTCTTCGTATAACATAATGCGGCGTGGATATCCGTGGAGCGATCATTGAAAGCTGGGAATAAAAATCCATGCGTCGGCATTTCCACATTCCAGGAACGCTTACGATTTTCCACGGTCTTCGCTTCTTCATTATAAGCAAGCCCTGGTTTGTCCAAAGACATCGGACAGATGCTGCAGAGCAGGTACCGGAACACTTCGTCGGACGCATCATTCAGTGTAGCGTTGTCAGAGGTTTTTCCCGGAATGTCGTAACTCCCGTATGCGAGAATAATCGCATAGTTCCCAACGATATCATAGGTATCAATGATGTTCTGGAAAAATTCTTCGACCAGTTCATCATCCTTCAGCTCGCTTTTTCGCAGTCGCATCATAAACTCCTGCTCACCATCCTCTTTTTCTGCGGCCAGAGGGATATCTAAGTTATGTACATTTTTACCGATTTTTCCAGACAAAGTCTTTTTAAAGATTTCATAATATTTAAAGACCTCCTCTTCCGGAAGGGAAAGAAATGTATCACCAAATGATGACAGAATTTCTTTTTCTCCATTGACGCAGCATCCGCGGATGCGGCTGATATTGCATTCCTGGGGTGACATTGTTTTTTTAATTTCCGTGATCTCCCGTTTAAACATATGAAAAGCCTCCATTCATTTTTTTGTTCGGGAAAATTATGGATAGAAAAAGAATGTTTTTGGTTTTGGGACAAAAAAAGAGAGTTCCGCAAGATTTCTTGCGTAGGCAACGATATATCCAAAATTCATCTATTCCGGACAAAAAAATAACGACGGATTCGTCGTCGTTTCTGTTGGAACAATATGCAGATTAATCGTATAAAATTACATTATAAGTCTATACAAAGTTATCTGTCTTTTCTTTGGCTGATTGTGGATAACCTTGTTTTTAGTCTATTATTTTACAACACTATTGCAATAATCAGACGTTTTTGGAATTACAACATGCCAAAAATCGTCCAGATTTTACATGTTTCATTTAAAAAAGAAGAGAAAATCAGCATAAATAAATGAAATATCCATAAAAAATACCTCATTGTGGGACAAACATGCACTTTTGTCTTATACATCCGGGAAACACATACAGAATCTGATTGTCTCCGGAGTGAGGACTTTTGTGACGGAGTTTACTTCGCCTCCGATATAACGGGCGGGCTGCTGAATACTCAAAAGAGTCTCGTCATCTAATGCTAATTTCTTCATATTGTTCTTATTTTTCACCTGACTTTTCTATTCTTTTTGTCCTTTTTATGTGGCAAAGTCCGTCATACGCGGACACGCTGATATTTGATTTTTATGTTCTCTGACGTGTTACAACAAAATTGAAATTGCACCTGTTTTCCGCACGATTTTGCCGTATTTGGATGGAATGTTTATTTTTCACACATCCTGGACTGCATCATTATACGGTATTTCCCCGTTTTGCGCAAGGGACTCTTTGGCTGTGACACTCGCGTATGCACCGGTCCAGCATGTTTATATATGCCCCCGGATCAAAAATCTCCCTCTGTTTTCCCGGCATCGGGCATTGTACCGTATAGGGAAAAACCGATTCCAACATCCGTTCGTATGGCGACAACAGCTCATATACCGGTTGCTCCGAGACAACGTACATCTGCATGGTAAATTCTGCCTTTGCATGCCCAAGCACGGTTGCCAGTTCTCTGATGTTGACATCGTGTTTGGCCATGATGGTTGCATAGGTATGTCTCAGATCGTGCCAGTGAAAATCTTCCGGCATGCCAAGTTCCTGCTTCAGTTTTTTGAACGGTTTTGCATAACCGTATCGGGTGTAAGAACGTCCGTTTTCCTGATGCCATACCGCAACATCATCTGTATTAAAGTGCATGGATGCTTCAGTCTGTTCCCAACGTATCCGGTTTACCAGGATTTCATCCAGAACAAAGCCCGGTACCGGGATGGTACGCACTCCGTTTTTGGATTTTGTCGGGATCCGGCACGATGTAATTTCCCCTTTCTTTAAAGCAGACGCATCAACAGGGCGTCCAAGCTGTGCCTTCAGGTAAATTACTTTCTTCTGATAATCCACGTCACGGTAACGGATGGCAAGTAACTCGCTGATCCGGCATCCCGTCACACATGCAAGCAGCAAAGCAATGAATAAGGACGGATACTTTGTCTTGGCAACCGCCAGCATCTGTCCTGTCTGCTCGGCTGTCAGTGCGTAATGACGTTTTGTCCAGTCAATGCGTTCCGTATCCGGTTCTTCCCTTGCACGTTTGTCGGCTTCCTGTTTCTTTCTGTGTTTTTCCTGTTTGCGGATGTAATCCGTTGCCAGTTTCGCCACATTTTTGTTTAACAGATGCATCTTCACAGCAAACTGGAAAGATGTCTCCAGGATGACCTGTACCATTTTGGCAACGGACGGCGATTTTTGGCCAATCAAGGTCACGATGGTTTCGGTTGTAACCGCATCCAGATATAGATTCCCAATTTGCGGAATAATGTGACACCGAATGGCACTCTGATAGGAGCTGAATGTCTGATAAGAAATCGGCTTTACTTTACGCTTCGCCATATGCTCCTTTAACCAATAGTCCAGAAACAGGCCGGTTTTGACACGGAATGGCAGATATGTACGGTCTGTTAATGCAGCAAGAAGCTCCAATCGTTTCTTTGCCGCGCTTTTGGAATCCGGATACCCTCCATATTCCCGCCTCTGCGTGGCGCCGTCCAAAAAAGTCAGTTCCAATCTTATGGCATATTTTCCATGCGCCCGTGTGGGTGTGTCACGCATGTTCCAACTGACCACTGAGCCATGCGCCAGCATTTCCGCAATGGTTTCAATCCGTTTTGCCATGTCACATACCTCCTGTTTTCGATGCAAACAGGAACGGGTCCTGGTGCGCTTCCGATACCTGGCGGATTTTTGACAGTGATTCCACGTGCGTCATGTAGACGTCGATTGTGATATTGGTACTGGAATGTCCGAGATACCGGGAAACTGCCTTTAACACGGCTTCTTTATCCGGATTTCCTTCTGCTCCATATTCATACATCAGGGTTGCGGTGATATGACGCAGATCATGCGGACTGACGTTCGGAATGCCGGCAGATGCGCAGATGCGTTTTAAAGCGCATCCGACTGTATTTTCATCCTTGAGTCTTCCAAAATCTGCGATGGAAACATATCCGTCGTACTGCATTTCCCATGGTCTGCCCTGCGACAGCCGTTTAGCCTTTAAATCCTCCAGATATTCCTTGCGTTCCTTCACAAGTGTAAAAATATATCCAGGAACTCTCAGGATACGATCGCTGGTTTCGTTTTTGGTGGTTTTGATTTTTGGATCCGTATTCCGAACGGAGAATGTGCCATCCGGCTTCATATTGAGGGTGCATTGTCTGGCTGCCTGTCTGCGGATATGCAAAGTCCCATTATTTTCGTCAAAATCCGTGAATCGGAGCCCGCGTATTTCCCCGCTTCTCAATCCTAAAAGCAACAGGCAGATTTCCAGGAAATGTACGGTATACCTGGCTTCTTCCAATAACTTCCTCACATCTTCCATCGTGTAAGATGGGAATTCCTTAACTGGTCTTTTAAACAGGCACGGCTCGACATGTTGCATGGGATTCATGCGGATCCGGTCCAGTGCCATGGCATGGGAAAAGAAACTCTTCAGAAGCTTGTAAACCAGTGGCTGCGAGGAAACGCAAATACCGTTCGCGCGGGCGATGATATCTTCAACGTCTTTCCAGGTAACCTGTTCCAGCGTTTTTTCACCTGTCTGTCCAAGATTCGGCAGCAGATAATGGAAGAGCGTATAGGCCATCAGGACCGCATAAGCATCTGCTGAATCAGACGGGAAGGTAGTGTGGTACCAGTGCTGCAGTTCCTCTGCGAACGAAAGAGTTTTTTTAACCTGTTCCTGCAATTTCTTCATTTCGCCAGTGAACTCATTTAAGGCATTGACGCTGTTTCGCAAGGCATCTTCCATCTGATCGTACCCTTCCGGGTGTACCCGGTATACAATTTCATGGTTGTCGTTTAAATATTTCTCACGAAAATACCATTTACCGTCTTCCTCATTCATAAAAATAGGCGCCTGCGTGGCAGCAGGCTGTGTATGTTTCTTCTGTTTCATCATGTGGTCTCCTTCTGTGAGATTCCACAATCAGCCACTTCAAGGATAACACGAACTGACTGTTTGTGAAATCCCCATTTTTGTTATTTTTCTGTCTTTTTTCCATAAAACCAATCATCGAAACTTTCTTTCGGGATGCGGTACATGGTGCCGATTTTATGGACCAAGAACGGACCGTGGTCGCGATATACCTGAGCCAGGAAATTGTAGGCCGCGGAACGCTTGACACCAAGCATCGTCTGGATATCTTCCGGTGTGTAGGCAATGCGTTCGGTGTCTGACAGATATGTCTGATCCGACCCGCCATTTACTGATGTCGTTTTTGCCATAATTTCTCCTTTCATTTGATTTTTTTTGTTCGCGAAAGAATTATGGTCTGAAAATCCATATTAATGGTTGAAAGGAAAGCTGCGTAATGTCTGCATCTGGGAACAAAAACGATGCGTTTTCTCCAAAAATAATATACAGAACCGAACAAATGTGCTATGATATGGACAGTACCTCATAAACCGGCACGTGGATACATGTTCCTTTGTCGGAAATAATAGAATGATAAGAAGGAGAACAAAAAGATATGAACAGACAGGATTTAATCGCAGCGATTGCAGAAAAGACAGGAGTAACCAAAAAAGATGCAGATGCAGTTGTAAAGGCATTTACGGAAGTTGTGATGGACGATGTGGCAGCAGGAAATAAAGTCCAGCTGATCGGCTTTGGAACGTTTGAGTCCGTGGAAAGAGCGGCTCGTGAGGGGCGGAATCCGAGAACCAATGAGACAATGACCATTGCAGCATCCAGAAGCCCGAAGTTCAAACCGGCAGCTCCGTTCAAACAGAAACTGAAATAATAATTTTCAGTCACAAAAAGAGTAGAGAAACCAATCTCTACTCTTTTTTTGCGCTTTTGGAATGGTTATTGAATTACCCAAGACAAGCCCTGCTATGGTTTTGTTGTCCTACCATAGATAGACCGGGCTCATGTAGGTGTCATGATAACAGAAACGCACACTGTCGGCCACACTCATATGACAGTACCGCAGTTCCCCATATCGGTTACCATACATGGCAATCTGAGACGAATCATAATAATACCAGGCTCCGTCGGTATCCTGTACGGCATTCCACTGATGAATTTCATTCTGGACCAGAACCGGTTCTGTAAAGATTGGATCTTCACAATTCCAATCCACAACTGCGGTTGCCGGATTAAACGGGATAGCTTTGACCAGGGCACAAAATGCTTTTGCGAAAGACGCGCAGACGCCTTCCCCTGTTGTAATAAGATAGTATGCCCCCTGTGCCTGTTTTAATTGTTCCCTTGAAATATCCGCATTAAAATGATAGTTTCTTCCAAGATGCAGACAGGCAGTCTGCAATGCATCCCGTTTGGACAAACCGTTCGGGAAAATGACTTTGGCGGCATCTGATGCCCACCGATCCACGGCATCCTGGCGGTTTATACAAGTCTGAAGTTGTTCCTGGTTCATGGTAAAGTGCAGGGTCAGATCCCCGGTTCTGGAAAATGTCGAGGAAACTTCCGCCGGGCTGCATGCCGGAAAAACCTTCGACCATACACGGGTTAGGGCATTATAACTGTCAGTCAGAGTTTGGTTTCCGGGGAATGAAAAAGTCAGATTGTTTCCGTCATACGTCTGTGACAGTTCCGCCCCCTGGAATAATCCGACTGCTTCATGCGCGGTTTTGGGTGATGCAAATGCCGTAATATTCATACACAGGGACAAAAACAATACCAGCGCCGTTGAAAGAAAAGTATTTTTTCTCATAATCTCCTCCCGGATGCGGATGACGCCGTATCCTTTTTTTGGTATTTTGTTAATTATGGAAGGAGAACTTTTTCCAAAACAAAAGGGATGCGATCCGGAGATTGCATCCCTTTTGTTTCGCCGTGCTTTATTCCAGGCAAAATCCCGGTGAAATTCCGTAATGGTTCCAAACGGGTGCTCCGCGCCAGTTTCCGTTTCCATCCGTAACATAACAGGAAATCTGGTTTAAGCGGTAGATGGAACGCAGCCAGCTTGTGGCAGCCGCTCCGGTTTCGCAATATGCGACATTCTTTTCATACGTCTGATCCGTAATGCCAAGTTTCTGCTGTCTGCTGTAAGTTTTTCCCTCGTTCGGGCGCCGGTCATTTTCATTTGGACCGCCTCGGTGTTCTTTTCCTGAGAACAGCCACAATTTATCATAAGTTGTGATCATTTTGCCAGTCGTATTGCCGGATACAGAATCCGATTTCACGGTTTTTGGCACGATCGCGGTTTTGAGGTTATAATCATCATGAGCATCGGTCTGCCCGAGTCGTCCGAAGTTCCACGGCGTACCCAATTCAAAATGGCGCAGTACCGTGCGCGGGCTGACGAGCAGGCAGTGGCCTTCGATCATGAACCAGTATTTGTTATTCGTCTTCACGCTGATCTGTGCCGGGTCTGTGTGGTTTCTCTGCCGGTCAAACAGCTCCAGCATCCCGGCATGTTCTGAAATCATCTGCATCTCTATTTCCTCCTAAAACTGAAATGTGAGGTCGACCACGGGAACCTCCGTGACCGGCCTCATGTGCTTTATATCTACAAACAAGTGAATAAATTTTGCGACTGTATAAATATATCCATTTTTCATTTTGGATATTTTTTAGGGACATATCCAAAAAACTACTTTTTTATTTCCAAAATAGCAAATCATCGCAAATCCTTTATCCATGCGGCTTTGCCTCTATTTTGTACATTTCCTAAATTTTTTCCAAAATCCAAAATAGACCGTCAAATCTTACCTCAAATCTTCTCCAATTTTCCAAAATGAATTTTTCCAATATCGCCCCATTTTGGCTGTAAAATTTTTGACAGCCAGCAGGGTATGTGTCGCAAAAGTTGGTGCTGGCATCAAAAAAGAGCCTCCTCTCAGGGAAGCTCTTGGGGAAATATCTTTTGCTGTAATGTTTCTCCACAAGGAGAGTTTCGGCAGCTCTACAAGTTTAATGCCTTATAAATAGCATCAACGTTGTAATCCGGACCAAAGTTCGGGGCTACATCCATAATTTTCTGAATCAAAGGCACGTCCTGTTCGACAAGATCATTTGCAATTTCCTCTGCTGAAGAAAACTTCTGCATCTTGGCGCAAACCTGCTTAATCAACTGCAGCATTCTACCTTTTTTGATGCCTATTTCAACACCTTCCTCATGTGCCTGATTTCTCATAATTTCCATTTCACGACACATAATCGCCACTCCTCTCTCATCTTCCTTAAAATACCGGACGCGGTCTGCAAGGACCTTGTTATGCATATCCTTTGCATTTGTACAGCTGAAATCATGCATTAATCGCCCAAGTTTCATCCTTAATCTGGGAATTCACATATATGATATGCGCCTCATCCTTAAACAATTTCCCGGTTTCCTTTACAACCCTATCAATATGATAGATTGGGAGATATGCTTTCATAACATCATTTTCGGTAATGAAGATTACGAAAGTCTCATTCAGAGCCTCATACAAATCACCTGGTTCGGTGACATTCGCATCAATTAATGCGCTGTTGTATCGAGCCCTCTTCGCGCCAGCACCTTTGTCACTCCGCTGAACCTCTACATTAAATACACGGCCATGACTATCGATAGCAAGAATATCCAGTCTTACGGACCGGCCCTGTAAGTTCTTGATGCCACGCTGACTGTGTACTTCCAGAACGTGGATGCCTTCATCGTTCAGGATGATCCGAAGCAACAGTTCCGCACACTGGATATCTTCAAATACTTTCGTCATGAAGTCATCATCCAATAAGCGGAAACCTCTGAGTCTTTGCAGATCTTCCTGATGTTTCTTTTCAAAATCCATGCATCTTCCTCACTTTCTCTGTGATATTTTATATAAACAGGGAAAGCCCTTCTGTAGGCATCCCCTGATCATATCGATCTCGGGGCAATGCCCACTTATCAACTTTTTGGAACTAATAATGTATAGTATTATCTTACCACACTTGAAACAGCGTCGCAAGATTTCCTTCGATATTTCACCATTACTCTATGCCTTGCATCAACCTATTATAAGTATGGATATGGATCATGGTTCCCAACTGCGATTTTTCGGTGTAGAGGAATTTTAAGCTTCTTTTTATCCCCTCAATTCCTCATTTATAGTAACATTATCAGTATGTCTTTTGTACTGTGTCAAAAGACATCAAAATCCTGACAGCTACAGGTAGATGGAACCCTCATTGAACCAAAATGTGAGGTCAGCCACGGGAACTTCCGTGACTGGCCTCATGTGTTTTATATCTACAAACAAGTGAGTAAATTCTGTGATTGTATAAAGATATACATTTTCCATTTTGGATATTTTTGGGGGACATATCCAAAATGCATTCTACTGATGTTAACCTATTTTGCGGATAACGGTTTTTGGAATTCTTGTAACCCAATCCATTCCATTTTTGTAACCCAAAACAGTACATTTTTGTAACCCATTTCGTTCCATTTTTGTAACCCACTTTGGTTCACAAATTTTGAAATATCCAAAATGGAGCGATTTTAAAAAGTAGGTTTTGAGGTAAAAACCTTCTTTCGTTTTTTGAGTTCGAATGCAAGGTCAGCCATGAAAAACTCCATGACCGACCTCATATGTTTCTTATTCACAAATCGACGAGTGAATCCTGCAATTGTATACGTATAGGCATAAAAATCATCCTTTTTTTAAAGTAGATTTCGTTAACGATTTCTAAGAAAAAAGGTTATTTTTGGATCTGCTCTTAGCCTAATAACGTTGGTTTTTTGATGTCTTTCTTTTTATACGAAGTTATGAAATACCAAACAAGTGTCTGCGTTTCTATCGTCATAATCTGTGAATGTTTTTACATATTCATTTGCACCATGTACTTTTGTAGCTCTAACGGCATCTTTGCAATTTTGATTGCCATACCCGTACGAATAACGATATCCCACCAATGCTGTCTCGCGAATATCTCCCGTATGTCCAAATTCGGCTCCCAGATATAAATCCGTTAAACTTACACATTGATACAACATATTATCATATTCCTGCATCAAGGAAGTATCCCAATTAGAAAGGTTCAGTTCACTAACCTTTTCGCAATAATAAAACGCCTTACTTGCTTTTGAGACTTTTGCTGTGGTGATGCCAGAAACATTTATTTTTGTAGCCGCCTTGCAATTATCAAATGCACTAGTTAAGTCGTTCAATTTAGGAGTTCCGCCTAATTGTGATAGATCGATGCTTGTAACTGCACTGGCATACGCAAACATTCGTTGCATGCTCTGTACTTGTTTTCCTCTAAAGCTGGACACATTGATGCTTGTGCTGTTAGCATAATAAAACATTTCTTTAAATGTTGTTACATTACTGGTATCAAACGAGGTTAAATCCAAATTGGTTATATGTGTTTGATAAAACATTCGTTCCATACTGGTAGCATTAGAAGTATCAAATTTACTAAAATCAACATAAGTCATGTTGTTAAGATAACCACCATAGAACATCTCATTGCAATTTACATCCGTACAATATTTCTCTGCTTCTGAATACCAGTAATAAATTCCACTTGAATCCTCAGTAAATACGTATATTGGCGTACCTGAAGCGTCTGATGATACGATATTTCCAGCAATCAGATACTGAGCATCCGGTGCTTCACTTTCCGTCCAGTTTTCGAGACGCTTAATATTTGTTTTGTAGCGAGTCTGAATTGCTCTCAATGTTGTATTAAATTGTTTGCCCGGTAAAAATGTTGCCGTCTTAGCCTTTGTATCTTCCCAACCAGCAGTAAAAGTAATCTCCCCTGTGGTTCCGGAAGGGATGCTCGCAGGACTCCAGCCAGTAAACTTGCAGCCTTCTTTTGTTGGTGTTGGCGGTGTGTATCCATAATCATCAGAAGTATATTCGGTCTTTTCTCCTGTCAGCGTTCCACCATCTAACACATAATGGATATTATAGGACTGTTTATTTGCTTCCCACTGAGCTGTAAAAGTTATGTTTCCGGTGCTGTCTGTTGGAATACTTGCTGGGCTCCACCCAGCAAACGTAAAACCTGTTTTCGTCGGTTCCGGAGGTGTGTATCCATAATTGGCACTTCCGTACTCCGTCAAGGATCCATCTGCCAAAGTACCTCCATCCAGCGCATAACTGATCTTGCCCAGTTTCCCGGTCGGATTCTGGTCATCTTTATCCGACGGCCGGCTTGTCTGGTTCCCGGACTGGTTCAGGAAGATGGTGTATACCTGATCCAGAGCATCCTTACTCAGATTTCCATCACTGCCAGGTGTCAGGTTCACATTCTGGATATCCGTTGCCTGGATGGCGCAGGCGGTTACGATGATGTCTTCCACGTTACTGCTCAAATCGGATTCCACCGCGTTTTTCATCTGTACCTTCTGGAACAGCTTGTCCGTGGTTGCGCCCTTACCAAGGGTCTTTTTATAACCGTAGACGTAGGATGTCTTCGCTTTCCCGTTTTCCCCGGTCACTGTTTCCGTCCGCAGTAGCTCCCACTGGTCACTGACGCCTTTTAACCGGAACAGATCCTGCTTTTTCTGCGCTCCTGTGCCGTCATCCCCGTCGGTAAACATTTCCTGCGGTACCTCGACCCGTAAAAACGTCAGGGCATCGTTATTGCCTGTGTTCTCGATCTGCGGATCCTTCACGATCTCCTGGTTTGGGACGATGTTTTTGACCTCATCACTGTCATTGCCCGGATAACCAGGTTCTTCCAGGTCGATCTGGACCCTGCCGATCGTGAACGTGTTGGTGGCTGTCTCGGCATCGGTCAGATAGGCCACGGTGCCGCCCGCTGCCACGGAAACCACCAGACCACAGGCAATCAGTGTCCGAAGCAGCTGCTTCTTTGATTTCCTCATAAAAAGAAAACCTCCTTCCATAATTTTTCTTGCGGAACAATTATGGAAGAATTACTGCATAAATTAGCAAAACGTAAAAAGAACCCATTCCCACCAGGGAACAGGCTCTCGTTTGATGTGACATACCCAATCTTATTGGTTATTTCATCATATGATTTTTTGACAGAAAAATTATGGAAGAAATTGGTTTTAATGCCACACCTTACAATTTTACTTTTCTTCTTATGTGAACTGCCTCTCTACTTAGGCTTTCTCCTTTCCTGTTTGATATAGGAATTATGGAAGAAATTTACGCAGAATTGGTCAGGAAACAAAAAAATGGAACACGATTGTTTTTCATTTAGCCAACTTATTTCGTTACCTGTAGAGATAGGGGAATTTTCAAGGGTTCTTCCTATTTAAAAAGTCCCTTGACAATCTTTTTGATCATATTCGGATAATACTGGAAATACGGCTCCATATCTGCAACATACACGCGGTTCTCCAGAAGCCAGTCTTCTACCTGTTTTTTATATTCCGGGTGCTTGCCGGAAAACATCAGCAGATTGATCCCCTCGATTGCCCTGTAATTCCGGGTATTGATTTCCGCATATGCCGCTCTGGTTTTGAACTTTGTATTTCCCACCTTCTGATTCCTGAAGTCATCCGTTTTCACGTCATTACACAGAATGTATTCCGTTTCCGGTTTCTTATCCAGAATACCGGCATGGTACGCGGCGGATTCATGGTAATAAGCCCCGATATGTTCCCCGCGACGCTCCAGGTAAATCTCCCGGATTGCAGTCTCATCGGGAACATCCAGATCCACGGAGAATACGCCCGGACATTTCCGGAACAGGTGCCCTTCGGCAAGCAGCTGACGTGACAGATACTGAATCTTTGCAAACTCCATGGCGGCGTC
>OGIV01000201.1_pt1 | contig 49874 bp, 43 predicted proteins | sample 1571861 | NCBI WGS metagenome assembly OGIV01 (sample SAMEA2582099, study PRJEB24529) | metagenome | biome: Human gut stool | place: China | collected 2011 | reverse complement strand
AAGCCGCTCTCGGAACCGTTTCAGCTGCCGAAGCCGCTGAAGCAGCTCAGCAGCAGGCTCAGCCCGCTGCGACCGCCCCTGCCGCCTCATCTGTTGACGCACTGTCTTCCAACGCTGTCCCGACTTCATCTTCCGAGGAATCCGGCCAGACGTCGGAAACTCCACTTGCGGTTAACAGTGCGGCCTCCGAAGAGCTCTCCGGCGAGCCTACAGCATGCGCATGGCGTTTTTGCTACCGGCCGCTGATTCTCCTCTGGAAGGTCCCTCACAGACGGCTCTCTTAGGCCTTCTGGCAGCCAATTATGCATCAGAGCATCCTGCCGAAGTCCTGCTGGTGCGTCCAGGTTCCAATGGTTCGGCCGTTGATCAGCTCAAAGCTGCGGCACGTGCGGGCGCTCAGGTGGCCGTCGGTCCGCTTGATCGTACCGCCATTTCCGAGATTGCCAAGCTCAACTACCTGCCGCTTCCCCTGGTGACGCTCAACGAAATCGAACTCGACGAGCTCACACCGATGACGCAGGACGAAATTTTCGCCGAGCGGCGTTTGCGTGAAGCACAGAAAAACGCCGCGGCACTCGAAGCCGCCGAAGAACGTCCGCTTGAAGCTGCCTTGTCCGAAAAGGAAGCCGCAGACAATCAGCCGACCGGCGGCCGCATTTCCAATAAAACCAAGGTGCCGGGGTTGGTGCTTGCCGACGAAATTGAATTGCCCTTCTACAACCGCAAACCGCTGCAGTTCCCGCGCAACATGCTCATGCTCGGCATGTCCATGGAGCATGACGCCGAATACGTCGCTCGTCTCGGCGTAGCCTCCCTGCCGGAAACCACGGAAGCAGGCGAAAAGCCCAAGGTACTGCTGATCGACCACGACACACCGCTTGAAAAGCGCGTTTCTCAAGCCTTCGAGCAAGAACTGATCCGCATGGGCTTTACGCCCGATCGACTGACGGTCGACCTCAATGAATTCACGCGCCTGCGCAAGTTCTTCGAACTAGTCGTCGAAAAACTCAATACCGACGAATTCGACGAAGTGCTGATCGATCAGGAAGCCGACCCAGTCGGTTGGCGTCAGCAGCAGATTCGCATCCGTCGTCTGCAGGCGGCAAAGCGCGCCCGCGTGGCGCTCTCCGAGCCGCCCTACTATGCCGCGTTCCTCGCCATGGACGCCAAAAACGCGTCACTTGTGCGCTCTCGTCTGCCCATCCGCACGCGCGTGTGGGCCACATCGCTCACAAACCCCGGAGAGACCGCCACCGATTCGGCCGCCCGCGCCATGACATACGATCTGCTGCAAGTCGGCCTTGTAGACGCGCCGCTGATTCTGAACTTCAACCCCGAAGAATTCGAACAGACATATCAGGTTCCGGTGCCTGAAACAACATTTGACAAGCGACTCTTTGCGCTCGGCGCCGATGCCTATGCTCTGTCGCAGTCTGTAGCTCACGGCATTTCCTCGGCTCAGATCAAAGGACTTCTTGGTACGCTCACCTACAACCTCAATTTCACGCCGGTTGTGGATCGCCGTGCTCAGACCGCCATGATTCAGGGCGGTGTCGTCAAGCCGGTTAGCGAAGAAGACCTGGTGGAATTTGAAGTTCTGCGTCAAAGCAAGCGTCTGCGAGCCCAAAGCCGCTCGTTGGAGCGTCTGACGCGCGAAGCCGAACGTGCTGCACAGGAAGCAGGAACGCTAGCGCCCAACGACCCGGAACTAGAGTCCGAACTCCTGCAACAAATGCAAAACACACCGGCGAAATCTTCGGCAGAAACCCCTGAAGAACTCGACGATACTCTTGAAGCCACAACCACGGAAACGACAACCACGCCTGCTCCCTAAGCCACCATGCCTTTTATTACGATTGCAGACGCGCAGCTTGCTTGGGGCGACCTGCCCCTACTGGACCGAGCCCAAATGCAGCTCGATGCCGGTGAACGCGTTGGCCTCATCGGCCGCAACGGCACCGGCAAAAGTTCTCTGATGCATGTTCTTGCCGGTCGCGACAAACTGGACGACGGCATTTTGACGCGTCAAGACGGTCTGGTTTCGGTTTATCTCGAACAGGAACCGAACCTTCCCGAAGCCGACACTCTGCGAGAAAGTCTTCTCGCACGCGGCCGTTTTGAAGACATTGCCGACGAACGTGAAAAGTGGGCAGCCATCGCTCGTCTCGATGAATATTTGCATCGTCTTCGTACGGCAAGTGAGCAAAACCCTCAGGCCGCTTCGGGCGGTGAAAAGAAAAAAGCGGCGCTTGCCTTGGCGCTCAGCCTCAAGCCCGATTTGCTGCTCCTTGATGAACCGACAAATCATCTTGACGTTGAAACCATCGAAATTCTCGAAGGCATTCTCACGCAGGAGTACCGCAACAACCGTTCGCTCATTGTGGTGACGCACGATCGTGCTTTCCTGGATACGGTTTGCACACGCATTCTCGAACTCGATCGAGGTATCCTGCGCAGCTATCCGGGCAATTTTGCGGCCTACGAAGCCCGCAAAAACGAAGAACTTAATGCTGAAGCCATTGCCAACCGGCGTTTTGACAAGTTCTGGGCACAGGAAGAAGTTTGGATTCGCAAGGGTATCGAAGCACGCCGCACCCGCAATGAAGGCCGTGTGCGCCGTCTGGAAGCCCTGCGTCGCGAACGCGCCGCTCGCCGCGAGCGTATGGGACGCGTGTCCATGACAGTGGACGCAGGCGAGCGAAGCGGAAAACTGGTGGCCGAAGTCACGTCTTTGAGCAAAGTCTTCGGCGACAAAACCGTCGTCAAGGATCTGAATTTTCGTCTGCTGCGCGGCGACAAGCTCGGCCTGGTCGGCCCCAACGGTGCAGGCAAGTCAACACTCATCAAGCTGCTTTTGGGAAAACTCGAACCTGACGAAGGCAGTGTGCGACTCGGCACCAATCTGAAAATCGCCTATTTCGATCAGTTGCGCGAACAGCTCGACGACACCAAGACTGTGGCCGAAACCGTGAGTCCCGGCAGCGAATGGATTGAAATCGCCGGCGTAAAAAAGCATGTCATGAGCTATCTCGGTGACTTCCTGTTTGCTCCGCATCGCGCGGAAGTTCCGGTTGCCAACCTTTCGGGCGGTGAGCGCAATCGCCTCCTGCTCGCGCGTCTTTTTGCTCTGCCTGCCAACCTTCTGGTGCTCGACGAACCCACCAACGATCTGGACATCGACTCGCTCGAACTCCTTGAAGAGACGCTTGAAAACTACCCCGGCACCGTGATTCTGGTGAGCCACGACCGCCGCTTTCTCGACAGCGTCGTCACGCAGGTGCTCGCTCCGTTCAACTATCTTGCGCCCGACGGACGCTGGATGGAATTTGCCGGCGGCTACGAGGACTGGGTGCGTCAGCGGCCCGCAATTGAAACTCCCGAAACCGGAGCAGTACCGGATAAGCCCGCCGCAAAGAAACCCGTTCGTCAACGCGCCGAACGCATGAGCTGGAAGGAAAACAAGGAACTTGAAACGCTTCCCGAAACCATTGAAGCATTGGAGTCCGAGCAGGAAGTACTCATGCAGAAGATGAGTTCGGCCGATTTCTTCAGGCTTCCCGTTTCCGAACAGCAAGCCGTAACGGCCCGATCGGAAGCGCTCACGCAGGAAATCGAAACCGCCTACGAACGTTGGGAATTCCTCACGCAAAAGGCACAGTCCTGCGCTAAGAACTAAACCGAAGGACGACGGTCGTGCTCGAAAGTTTGATCAATCAAGACTTCTGGGTAACCCTGGCGGGGGCAGCGGCCGTTTTATTGCAATTCGTCCTTACGGCCAGCGTCATTTTGCGCGTGATCCTGACGCGGCATCCGCCCGGCAGTTCGTTTGCCTGGATTCTGCTCGTCACAATCTTGCCCTACATCGGCTTCATCCTCTACGTCTGGCTCGGCGAGCGCCCCATCGGCCGTTGGCGAGCCTTGAGACTGCGCCATTTGCTCGAACACTGGGAAGAGGTGACCGATGAGGGTTATGCCATCTCAGGCACGCTTCCCACGATGCCGCACGGCCAGCGCCATAAGGGACTCACACGTCTGGCCGAGCGTCTGGGCGACCTGCCGATGAGCTGCGGCTCACGCCTGGAATTGATTTCCGACTCCGTCGAAGCACTTTCCCGCATTGAGTACGACGTCAACAACGCTCGGAAATCCGTTTCCATGGAGTTCTATATCTGGGGCGTCGGCGGATGGTGCGACAGAGTCGCTCAGGCCATCATCCACGCCGCAGAGCGCGGCTGCGAATGCCGCATCCTCGTCGACGACATCGGAGCCCGCGCCTGGCTTCGCAGTTCTTGGCCCTCCAAGATGCTCGCTGCAGGTGTACACGTTTCCCGTGCATTGCCGGTGAGTCTTTTTCCGATCACCAAGGGCCGCGCCGACCTGCGCCTGCACAGAAAGACGGTCATCATCGATGATCGCCTCGGCTACACGGGAAGCCTCAATCTCATTGATCCCAACATCTTCAACGCAACCGAAGGCATCGGCGAATGGGTCGATGCGATGGTGCGCGTCGAAGGCACTGCGGTGCGCGACCTCAATCAGGTCTTTCTCTTTGACTGGGCACTGCAGCCTGACATTGAAGGCGAGCGTATCTCACTGGAGAAGATTGCTCCCGTTCCCGCTGTGGGTTCAGCCTGCGTGACTGTCGTTCCTTCCGGTCCTACCACGGTTGACGACGCCAACCAACGCCTGATTTTGGAAGCCATCAGCTGTGCGCGCGAGCGCATCTATCTCACAACGCCCTATTTCGTTCCGGGCGAAACGCTGATCCTGGCGCTTCAAAATGCCGCCATGCGCGGGGTTGATGTGCGTCTGTGCATCCCGAGCAAACCTGATTCGCAGTTTGTGCGCTGGGCGAGCCGCCGATACTTCAGTGACCTGATGAACGCGGGCGTGAAGATTTCCTTTTTCACAGACGGTCTTTTGCACACCAAAGCAATCACGGTTGACGACACGTTCAGCCTTTTTGGCACCGTCAATTTGGACAAGCGCAGCCTGCACCTGAATTTCGAAATGATGCTGCTGATTTTCGACCCGAAGTTTGTCGCCGACATGACTGCTCTGCATCGGCACTACGAAGCAAAATCCGTGCCGATCGATCCGGTACGGTGGCACCGCCGCCACATTGGGCAGCGTTTCCTCGAAGGCCTCTCCTATCTGCTCAGTCCGTTGCTCTGACGCATTTCGGGCGCCGTTCCTTCAGCGGGAAAGGCGCCCGAAACATTGTTTTTCCGCTAGTTTTTGCCGTCAGGCCTTGAACTCAATGAGACTCTTGCCGGTCATCGCGGCAGGCGGTTCAACGCCCATGAGCGAGAGCACGGTTGGCGCCACGTCGGCAAGCACACCGTTTTGAACCGATGCCACGCGATCGGACACAACAACGATGGGCACGGGATTGAGCGAGTGGGCCGTATTGGGCGAACCGTCTGCATTGACGGCATTGTCGGCATTGCCGTGATCGGCAATGATCACCACCTCGTAGCCGGCGGTCTTGGCCGCCTGCACGACCGTCTTCACGCAATCGTCGACCGCGTGCACGGCCTTAATAATGGCCTCGTACACACCGGTGTGTCCCACCATATCACCGTTGGCAAAGTTCAGACATACAAAGTTGTATTTGCGCTCAGCCAAAGCCGCCGCCAGTTTGTCGGCCACCTCATAAGCACTCATTTCAGGCTGCAGATCGTAAGTCGCCACCCTGGGGCTCGGCACCAGAATGCGTTCTTCACCTTCAAAGACTGCCTCACGACCGCCGTTCAAGAAGAACGTCACATGCGCATACTTTTCCGTTTCGGCGATGCGCAACTGCTTGAGCCCCTGCTTGGAAACCCATTCGCCGATCGTGTCGGGCACGTTTTCTTTCGGGAAAAGTACATGCACGCCGGTGTAGGTAGGATCGTAGGGCGTCATCGTGGCAAAGAACAGATCCAACGGCTTCATTCCTTCGGTCTCTGCCTGCGTGAGCACCGTCGTCAGTTCTTTAGCACGATCATTGCGGAAATTGATGAAAATGACCGCGTCGCCCGAGCGAATGCGACCGATCGGATGGCCTTCGGCATCCACGCGGACATGAGCCTTCATGAATTCGTCGGTGACGCCTTCGTCATAGGAAGTCGCCACGGCATTCGCTGCGTTGCTGTAGGCGGCTCCCTTACAGTTGACCAACAGTTCATAAGCTTCGCGCACGCGCTCCCAGCGCTTATCGCGATCCATGGCGTAATAGCGACCGATAAGACTTGCGATCGTTCCGGCCAGCGCACCCGATTTCATCTTTTCTTCAACCTGGCGCACAAAGCCAAGGCCGCTCTTGGGATCCGTGTCACGACCGTCCATGAAGGCATGCACGTAACATTTTTCCATCCCTTCGCGCTTAGCAAGCGCCAGAAGCGCTTCGAGATGTTCGAGAGAAGAATGCACGCCGCCGTCGGAGAAAAGCCCCATCACGTGCAGTGCGCAGCCCGTGCTTTTCACATGATTGATGATTGCGCGGATTTCCGTGTTCTGAGCCAGCGAATGGCTCTCCGAATCCTGCGCACGGCAGGCACGGTTGATCTTGACGAGGTCCTGATAGACCACGCGGCCGGCACCGATGTTGAGGTGCCCCACCTCGGAGTTTCCCATCTGGCCTTCGGGAAGGCCCACATTTTCGCCATCGGTACGAAGAGTGGCGTGCGGAGTGCTACGGGTGAGCTCCTCGATATAAACGGGGTGCCCGGCACGGATGGCATCCGACTTGGAGCCGTCGCCAATTCCCCAGCCGTCTAGGATCAATAACAAAACATTGCGCGTCATAGACATTCCTCTTTGATCGGATGCACGGACCGCACAAAAAACAAAAGAAGCCGAGAGGAATCAACCACTCGGCTTCGGAGTCAGAAACTACAAAGCGATCCGCCGGAGTGTGCGAAAGATAATACCCGATTCGACTTTGGTCGACTCAGAAAATCCGCAACGCCACGAGTTGAAGCTTCAAGGCATTAGGCCGCCTTGGGCTGACGCACGCATTCGGTCTCGACGTAATCGCGCCATACCTCTTCAGCTGTCGGCAACTGCCAAGTGCCGTCAGGCAGACGCTTAGTAACATCTTTCAGACGCGATACGCTCGTTCCGCACGTCCACACCTTAAAGTTGCGCATATGCGTACACAGGCAGCACTTAGTGTGCTCGGGTACCGGTTGAATATCAATCTTTCCGTGGCGGGCGAACCATTCCTTGACGTAAGAACATTCGCCCTTTTGCAGCAAATAACCGTACGCCTCGCAGTTGGGACGAATATCGCTCGTAATAGCCGGAGAATCTTTGAGCATCCGCATCGGATATCCCGTCGTTGAGAAATGATTGACCTGCACGTCCTCGTCTGTAGCGTCAATGTAACGCTGCTTGACAGCCTGCGGTAGGCCGCTTTCTTGTGTCACGGCAAAACGTGTGGCCACCTGCACTCCCGCAGCGCCCACGTCGCGCACAAAATGCACGGCGTCTTCGCCTGTGAAAATTCCGCCTGCCGCAAACACCGGAATATCGAAATGATTATCTTCGAGCCACTTCACCACATCGCGCACGATGTCTTCAAGGTTGTATTCGGCCCAATCGTCTCCAAAACCCAAATGGCCTCCTGCAAGCGGCCCCTCAACCACGACGTAGTCAGGCAAGCGGTTCACAGCTTGAGCTCGTTTCATGAAGATTTGCAACGCACGCGTACTGGAGACGACAATACCGATCAGAGCTTCGCGGAAACGCGGATTGTCCTGCATGAGCTTCATACTCGACAGATGCAGACCGGCAGAAAGGGTAATACCGTCAATACCGCCGTCCAGAGCCGCATTTAAACGCGTCTTGAGCGTTGCGGCGCTTGCGTTCATCGTGAGCTTTTCCATGCAGTTGATCAGAATGAGGCCGCGACCAGTTTTGCGACTCATCACGTCAGAAACATAATGACGCGTGGACTCTGCCAAGCGATCGAGATCAAACGCAATTTCCGACTTGTCATAGGTGTCGACAAGATTCTTGTAACGGTGAATCTTGTCCTTGCAAAACCCCGTTCCGAACTGTTTGTCAGCGATATCCATCAAAAGCGCATCGGACAAATGCGCAATGCCGCCAAGCTTCTCTACAGCAAGCGCAAGCGTGTCGTTGGAAATGTTGACTCCCATGCCTCCGACCATCAGCGGTGCATATTGGCGGTTGTGAAACGTGACGGGAAAGTCCGCGAGTCTGTCGCTCATGTCTGGTTGATCCTTAGAAGTTTTGAAAGCTGCAAAACATTGGGATCAACATTGTTTCGCGTTTGCAAGCCTTTGAGATGACTTGAAAATTCAGAACAATTCCGTAATTTTCACAGGCTCCCAACACCTTGATTTTGTGGTAGTGCGCATATTCGAAAAAAGATCGGGGACCGTATGCACACCGGCACCGATCCCCTGTGTTTCAACAAAATATTGCGATATTTACTCAGGCACCAAACACATCTTGGTAGGTCCTAACGGCCGCCAACGCATCAAGTCGATCCGGATGCGTTTCGCTTTGCTTGCGGCGCGCTTCACGCTCGGGCGTCACTTCGCCGCCCATCATGGCGGTCATGCGGGCAAAAAGTTCCGGATCAATGCGGCCTCGGCATAAAAATTCCAACTTGAGCGTGTTGTCCTCTCCTGCCTCGACCAATGTCGTACTCGTACGATGCATCCAGTCCTTGGCTTTCGGATTTTCCGGATCACCGCCCATCGTGGCAAAGCAGGCAATGTCTTTGCCCTTAATCCGTTTAGCAACAGCCTTGGTGTCTTCGGGCGCCATGCCGCGATCGCACCAAAAACAAAGCACGATCGGGTTGTATGCGCTCAGATCGGCAGGCACCTGAGAGGCTTCGACATAGTCGCAGGGCCCAATGCCGTCTTGCAGAGCGCGTGCAATGACACGGGTATTTCCCGTTTTCGAACTGACAACAATCAGAGGTTTCATGATGCTTCCCATTTTTAAGCGCAGAAGGCTTCCTTGCCCGCAAAAAACAGTGTCTTGACGGACTCGATGATTTTGTGATTTTCTCGTCCGAGATAAACCGAGAAGGAAACCTTACCCTCCTTGTCAAAGAAAATCACGCAATGCGATTCGCGCTTCATGAAGGGAATGGAAGCAAACGCGATGGCACCGACGGCGTCGAACTTCAAATGTCCACCCACCACAGCGTTCTTGTGAAGAATGTTGTAGTACCCCTGGGCGTGCTTACCCGCAGAAAGCTTGGCTTCGATTTCAAACACGTGTCCGCCGTGCTGAATGAAAAGCGTGGCACGCTCCCATTGTGCAAGGCTCGCCCATACCTCGTCAAAACGTTCAGTGACGTCTCCCGTCACGAACGAACACATGTCGCGCCCGAGAATCTGTGCGGCCGCAAGCGGCGTCAGATCCAGTCGGGCAGCAATCGTCTCGAGCGTAGCCGGAAAAGGCGCGGCAAGCAGCTCCTCAATCACAGCCTTCTGTTCTTCGGTGGCGGTGCGATATTCAATCGTCATTGTTTTTATCCTTTCAAAAAAATGTGAATTGAAATTTACTTACGTTTCTTCGAAATCTTTATCCGGCGCATTTCGTCTGCAGATCCGTCATCACCAACGCCCGATCACACGATTCCAAAAGCTCCAGATCGTGCGTCACCAAAAACACGGCGCGCCCCGCATCAGCCTGCTCGCGCATCAGGCGGGCAATGGCAGCCATATTGGCGCCGTCCAACCCGCTCGTCGGTTCATCCAAAATCAAAATGGCGGGATCTTTTGCAACGGCGCAGGCAATCACCAGACGCTGCTTTTCGCCTCCGGAAAGACTTTGCGGGTGGCGCTCTGCCAGCGTCAATAGATTGAGGCTTGTCAAAATTTCTTGAACTCGAGCCCTGTCTTCAGGTCTCGGCCGCATGGCTGCCAAACGTCGCCAGCCCTTGGCTTTTGACGCCCCGACACGACCGGCCACAATGGCTCCTTCGACTTCTTCGGCGACAGTTCGCATCTGCAGTTGATGATCGGCGTTTTGAAGCACCAGTCCGGAAAACGGCATCAATCCCTCGTCGCCGACTTTTTCCTCGCCAATGTAAAAGTTCCCCTGAGCCTTATTGAGTCCCGTGAGAATGCGGGCCAATGTCGTCTTACCCGTGCCGTTGTCACCCACAAGTGCCGTAACGCCCTGCCCGACGGAAAAACCCGTACCATCAAAAATGATGTGTTCGTCGCTGTAAGCAAAACATATGCGGCTTGCTGAAAATACGTCGTGCGCTTTCGGTGTTGTATCCTGGCTCGTCACCTCAACGCGCGGCAAGCTCCGGCGCGCGTCTGACACTTCGGCCTTTCTTAGCCCCCAACGGGCTCGGAAAGCATCGTCATAGAGCCCTGAAAAAGGCATCTCCTCAACGATTCGTCCCTGACTCATCACGATAACGGCGTCGGCAGCTTCTTTGAGCCAATAGAGGCGATGATCCACAACCAAAATCGCCGCACCCTCTTTTTTAAGTTCCAAAATCGTGCGAGCAAGCGCTTGCGTAGCTTCCGGATCGAGATTGGCGCTGGGCTCGTCGAAGATAAGCGTCTTTGGTCCTAGCGCCAAAATGGCCGCCAGACCGACCTTTTGCTTTTGCCCTTCGGACAGCGCATGGATGTCGCGCGTGAGCAATTCTTCGATCCCGAGTTTACGAGCCGCCGTTAGCGTACGCTCGCGCACGTCCTTGGGATCAAACGAGCGACTGCGCAGGGCAAATGCAATTTCATCGCCCGCGTTGAGTGCGAAAAACTGCTCTTCGGGATCTTGAAACAGCGTACCGATCACTTCCGACAAATCCGCCACCGGCGTTTCGGAAACATTGAATCCGGCCACCGTCACGCTGCCTTCAAGCCTGCCGCCGTATATCTGCGGGCAAAGCCCGTTGGCCAGACGCATCAGAGTGGTTTTGCCGCAGCCCGAAGCCCCCGTCACCACTTTGAGTTCGCCTGAGGCAACCGTGAAACTGATGTCGGAAACAGCCGGAGTCTGCGTATTGGCGTAGGTGTATGAAACGTTCTTGAATTCGATCATGTCAGGAATCCGTCCGAAGCCTTAGTGCATCATCTTGACGCCCCCGTCGGGCATCCAAACATGGGCAAACCACACCTCGCAGCAAATCACGACAGCGGTCGTTACAAATATCAAGCCCAGCACACGCCAATCGGCTGAACAGAGGCGAACACCGTCGCTTCGAATCGTGCGCTTGCGGGCTCCCATGCCTTTGAGTTCAGCCGCCACCCCCAAGGTCTCCGAGCTTTTCAACGCACGGAAAAGAATCGGTGCCAAAATCAAACGTGCCGACAAAATCGGATGCAACGTAAGCATTGCAGGCCCCAACGGCCAGCCCTTGATACGAAGCGTTTCCCAGACCTGTTTGATGTCGTTGGCAAAGGTCGGAATAAAACGCAGCATCACGGCTGTAGGCAAAAAAATGCAAAACGGAAGTTTCATCCGTTCCAGCGTCAAAAGCAGGTCTTCGACACGCGTGGTAAGAGCAAGCGCCATCACCACGTTCATCATGGAAAGGCCGCGCAGAAAAGGAATCAGAAGCATTTTGGCGTTCAGCCCCCCGAGCCCCGGCATCCAACTCTGAAAACCCAGAGCGCAAAGCGCCGCAATAGCCATCATCGCTGCCATCAAGGCATACAAAACGGCGACCAAACCGGGGCGCTTGAGCAACAACACATAAACAAGCGTGACGGCAAAAATCACGAGCTGCGCCAGCATGCCGGAAGATGCAACGGTCAACAGCGCCGTTGCCGCCGTCACAGTAAGTTTGGTGCGGGCGTCGAGCTTTCGCAGCACGCTCGACTGTGCCACCCCCTTAGCGAACAAAACCCGCATGTCGCAACTCCTTTACCGTTTTACAACCAAACCAAAGTCCGCCGAGAGACCCCAGATAACCAATGAAGACGATCGGCACAACCATCGTCATCAAGCTTGGGCTTTCGCGCATGAAAAGAAACGACACGCCAAGCGACAACCCTTTGCTCACAAGGTCATAAACGCCGACACCCACCCAAGGCGACCAAGGCTTGAAAGCCCCTCCCGTCAACAAAATGCAAAGTTCACCCAGCAAGGCTCCGACTAAGGCTGCCGGCAACAGCGTCAGACTGCCGCCCATCAAACACACGCTCACGATCATGCTGATGACCGTAAACAAAAGCAGCGTGCCGGGCTTGGGCACTTTGGTAAGCAGCACAATGATCAGCGTCGTATAGACAAGGTTTTTCGCAATCAGCGACACAGGGTTCATGCCGCCGCCGGCCAGAGCGATCAACAGGCTCGAGAGTTTGGCCGCTGCGGCAAAAACGCCGATAAGTACAAGCTCTCGCGCTTCCCAATGCCGTTTTCTGATGGGAGTGTCCGTCATAACGTTTCGTAGGTGCGGGAAAAGCCGTCCGGAAAGTGTTGATCAGGAAGCCAAATCAAACACTTTCCGGATCAGCCCGGTCTTTTCAGACCTTTGAAGAGGGTGATTTAGAAGCGAGCTCCCAGTTTGGCCACAAAGTAGCGCCCGGGTTCATAGATGGAGATCTGTTCCTGATACCCCTTGTCAAAGATGTTGTAGAGACCCAGATCAAACGTGTACTGGCGCTTCGGGCCGAAGTCCACACCCGCCGTCAGATTGAGCGTGGTGTAGCCGCCGAGTCGATAGCTACTCGAGTCCGTTGCGCTCTGAATACCATCGTTGTATTCGATTTCGGTCTGCGAGCGGGCAAAGGCATCGGCTCTCAACCCCAATCCCGCGTACATGCCGCTCCAGCGCACGCCGTAGCGCAGCATAAATGCCGGAGTAGCGGTGTCGTACGTCGAAAAACCGTTGCCGTTTTGATATTGACGACGCATCCACGTCGCAGTCAGATAGGGTTCAAAGCCGGTCTCGGCAATGCGTACGGATGACGTCAGCTCGACGCCGAACGTCTTGGCCTCTGCCACATTGCTGTACTTATAGCCCCCCAATGATTCATTCCAAAGCGTCGCAATGTAGTCGTCCGCCTCCGAGTAGAACGCCGCAATATCGGCCGACACATAGGCCGAAGACCAGCGCGCACCGATTTCGAAGTTGTCCGACGTTTCAGGCTTCAGATCTGGATTGGCATAAGTCGTGCCTCCGGCCTGCCCCATGGCGGTATCCACGTAGAGTTCCTGCAGAATGGGAGAGCGGTAGCCCTGTGCGTAACTTGCACGCAAAGACAGATTGTCCGTTGCCCGCCACAAGAGACCCGCGTTGAAAATCAGTTTGCCGTCCGACTGGTTGGCATTCTTCCAGTCCCCCGCTTTTTTGACGTCCCGGCTGTCCATGTCCGTCTTCACCCAGGTGTAGCGTGCGCCGTAGGTCAGCGTAACGTCAGCCGGCAACTGCGTTTCCATGCTAGCGTAAACAGCGTTGGTCATCTGATAGCCGTCGTAGAGCTTGTTGCCCATGACCATCGTCATCATGGGCATTGTCATTTGCGTGATGCTTTGTGCCGATAAGTCATCATAGGAAAGTTCATAACCGGCAATCAGGTAATTGCGTTCGCCCAACTGCCAATCCGTCTGCAACGAGAACCCATACTGATCGGTCGTGTTATAGGCCATCGGCTGAACCACATAAGACATCGATCCCATTGATCCGGGTACGCTGTTTACCATGTCTTTCTTGCTTTTCTGGTAGAAGGCATCGGTACGCAATCGCACAAACGCATCACTGATGTTTCTAAACTCCCCAAATGCCGCCGTTTTGAATCGCGACCACTTGGGTACATCCACCGTAAAGCCCGGCGTGTTGACGTCGCTCGAACCAAATTCAAGGTCGTAGTAATCCACCGAGGCTCCGACCGTGGTGTTCGGCGTGAAGTCATATGACAAGAAGCCGGAAACCGAACGAGCCGTGAAGTACGTGTTCTCCATTTCACCCTTCGGGGTCTTCAAATTGTCGTTGTCTTCAATCGACGCACTTAAACGATATTTCCAACCATCAATTCCGCCGTAAATCGAACCCGAGGCGTTCTTCCCAGAAGCCGAAGTATTCATGCCTGCCGATACCTCGCCTTCGATCGGCTTCGTACCGCCCTTTTTCGTGATGATGTTGATGGCGCCGCCAATGGCGTCCGAGCCGTACAAAACGGAAGCCGGCCCTTTGATCACTTCGATGCGTTCGATCATGGATGGATCGATCAGCATCGGCGAGCCCGACATGGACTTGTGTTCCGATACCTTCTGCCCATCGATCATCACGAGGGTGCGAAAGGCATCTTCACCGCGAATCTTGATTCGCTTCATTCCCTGACCGCCGTCGTTATTGATGTGAACACCAGGAATGTCTTCGAGCAGTTCACCCACGTTACGTGCGCTTGAACGGCGAATCTCCTCCTGCGTGATCACCGAAACGGACATGTTCACGTCCATCAGTTCCTGTTCCACGCGACCGGCTGTGACCTTGACCTCATCAAGTTCTACGGTTTCCTGTGCCTGTACTTGCAGCGCGAGGCCGGAAAACGCAGCCAATACAGCGACAGCCGCAAGTTTGGGAGTACGGGACATCATCGATTTTTCCTTCGTTTGATAAAGACAGCGCGCACTCTTGTGGTTTGTTTTTTACGGTGCGGCGTGTTCGTTAAATTCCTGTGTCAACGGGGATACTTTGAATGGATTTCCTAACCGTGAGCGGGTTTTTCGCCGGAAAACACAGCGGCATTACCTGCCGGACGTCCGCTCATTCCATTGGCACCCAATCGCATGCCAATAAGACCGATCAGCAATTGCGCCAGCGTCACGTGCCAATACTGACCAGCCACCGTTTGAACCAACCAATCGTCTACACGACGAAGTAATCCAGCATCAATCCACTGATTGATCACATCCTCAGACAACGCTCTAACAGGAACACCAAAACGTTTTTCGATTCGGGATAAATTGATGCGACCCGACTCCATTTCCGAACTGAGCGTTCGCATCAGGTGCCAATGATGGCCGGGCTTCATCAGCATGCCGACAGGTTTTTGCCCTCCTTCAAGCACCTTTTCCCATTCGGCAAGCCGTCTTTCCATCATGAAGCTGTTGCCGTACAGGCGACCGCCTGCTCCGCAACCGAAAGCCAGACAGTCGCATGGCCCTTTTCCGAGCGCGTTGTAGATGTTTCGCTCGCGCATCGTCTGGCCCCAATGATTGTTTGAAAGCCGCCGCCACTGCGCGTTCGTGAAACGTTCGACCGAGAGAGCAAACATATCGGCCTTCATAGCCGTGTCAGCAGCCGGGGGCAATTTGCCGTTGGCAATGTATTTAGCCAAAGGAGACTTCTCAAAGACGTTGAGTTGGTAGCAGTCCACGCCGTCAAGCTTGAGACTTTGCGCCGTACGAATGTCGTCTTCCCAAACTTCCATCGTCTGCCAAGGAAAACCGTAGATCAGATCAATCACAACGGCAGCTTCGTCATAGGAAATCAGCTTGTCGAGTCGCGACAAAATGGCGTCGCGCCCGTCCACTCGCATCACCGATTGACGCACGCGGTCGTCAAAGGTCTGCACGCCGAGCGAAAAGCGATTGGCGCCGCCTTCCAGGGCCGCCTCGATCTTGTCGTCTCCGAAATTGTGAATTCGCCCTTCAATTGTTATTTCGCAGTCGTTGGCAAGCGGCAGATAGCGATTGACGGCGGTAAGCACCGTCTTGAGATCTTCGGGTTCAAGCGCCGTAGGCGTTCCGCCGAAGTAAACGGCGTGCACAGGATGAGAATTCATCGCCGCCTTGTCGCTCCACAGTTCGATTTCGCGCACGAGATTGCGGGCAAAAACCGAAGAAGCCTCTTTGCTGTAAGGGTTCTGATAGAACATGCAGTAAAGGCAGCGCGTTTCGCAAAAAGGCACATGCAAATAAGCAAGCGTCTTGCCATTTCGCGGCTGCTCGGCGACGGCCTCAAGGTAGTCGCGTGCCTCTTTTCCCATCAACGGCATACCGCCAGGACCAGAGTGAATGACCGCCTTGGCTTCAAAAGCCGCATGAAGAGGGTCGGCTGCATTGGCAAAAAAACTCTCAGCCGTACCGTTTTTGAGCTTTTCGCTCATCTTCTTGGCACCGGCTTCAAAGGTCACGTGCTTGAGTGCGGCACCGCCGTGGCCGACGGACAACTTCGTCTGATTTTCCTGCATCAATCTTTTTTCTCCGAGAAGTGCCGACCGCCTTAACGCTTTCGGTCACAAGACGGCACTCGACGTTTTTGAGAACCGACTTAAAATTTCGAGCTCTCAGAATATCACGAATGATAATCGTTCTCAAATTTAGATCAATCAAACTTCTGTAAGTTTTGCCGATATAATTCCTCGTCGGATCTCTGTTCAGCCGCTCTTCACTCCTTTGTCGTTACATGTCTTTTGCTTCTAACCCATTGATTCAACAAGGAACAACAACCGATCACAATGGTTTGACGGCCATCCAAGCCGACTATCTTGAGATCATCTATGAAGAGCTTCTCGTCAATGGATCAGCCCGCGGTTGCGCCATTGCCAAAGCAGCCAATGTGACACGTTCAACCGTAACTTCAACCATGCGAGCGCTCAAAGAGATGGGCTTTATCCACTACGAGCCCTACGGTACGATCACCCTTACCGAGAAAGGACTCAGCACAGCCAAGGATTTACGCCGTCGTCGTCAGGCCATCGAAGCGTTTTTCACCGATATCTTCGGTACGCCGCCGCAGATTGCCCGAGAGCTTGCCGACATGAATAAGCACGGAGCTCCGGACAAGATGGTGAGTTCGCTACAGCGTCTGACGCGCTTTATCCGAGCGCATAAAGATGAGTGGCTCGCTTGGGAACGCCAAGAGGCCTCCGAGAAACCGCACGCGTAGGACGCACTCATGTCGTCAAAAGAATCCGAGAACAGTACCGCTCTGCGCGTGCTCAACCTCCGCAAAACCTACAAAGCCGCCGCGGCACCGGCGCTTGATGGCGTAACTTTCGAGGTTGGGCAAGGCGAATTTTTCGGCCTGCTCGGCCCCAACGGCGCCGGCAAGTCAACCCTAATCGGCACCGTTGCCGGCCTCGTCACACCCGATGCGGGAAGCGCTTACATACTCGGCCGCGACACGGTCAAAGAACCGCGCTTTACCAAAATGGCAGTGGGCATCGTGCCACAGGAAATCACGTTCGATCCGTTTTTCACCGTAAGAGAAACATTGCGTCTGCAAAGCGGGTTCTATGGCATCCGTCACAACGACATCTGGATTTCCACGTTGATCTCAAGGCTGGGGCTTTCCGACAAAATAAACGAAAAAGTCTCACGCCTATCGGGCGGCATGAAGCGTCGCGTTCTGATTGCACAGGCACTCGTTCACAAGCCTCCGGTCATCATTCTCGACGAGCCCACGGCAGGCGTTGATGTTGAATTGCGTCACCGCATCTGGGACTTCATGCAGGAGTTGCACGCGCACGGTCACACGATCATCCTCACAACGCACTACCTCGAGGAGGCCCAGAGCTTGTGCGACCGCATTGCGCTCCTTAACGGCGGGAAACTGGCCGCTTTGGACACCACCAAAGCACTTTTGAGCCGCTTCTCCGGTAAACGCCTGCGCTTTACCTTGCGCTCGGGTTCATTGCCGACAATCGAAGATTTTGTCTTCGAGCGCATCGACCAGACCAACGACTACGCAGTGTCGTATCGCAATGACACCGACATCCTGACCGTGCTGCAAGCCCTGCAAAGCACGGCCCGCATCGATGACATTCACACGGGAGAATCCAGCCTCGAAGAGGTGTTCCTGCACCTAACCAATTCGGACAAACGCCCATGAAACCTGTTGTGACCGACTACCGCCCGTTTGCCGCCTTCCTTACGCTTTTCGACAAAGAAGTCCTGCGGTTTCGGAAGATTGCGCTTCACGCCATCCTCGCGCCCATTCTCACGTCGATTCTTTACCTATTAGTGTTCGGTGAAGTGCTCAAGGGCAAGATGTCCGTACTTGGCGGCGTGGACTACGTCGCCTTTCTGATTCCGGGCCTAGTGATGATGGCACTGCTACAAAACGCGTTTGCCAACTCGGCCTCTTCGATTCTTCAGTCCAAGATCATGGGCAGCATCGTCTTTATTGAACTGCCGCCTTTTTCAGGCTGGCAGCTTGCCGCGGCCTTTATTTCAGCATCCGTCGCGCGCGGACTGATTGTCGGCGCGGGCGTCTTTGCTGCCACCTGTCTTTGGAGCGTGCCGCCTCTGGAAAACGTCTTTTGGGTGCTCGGCTTTGCGATTTTAGGTGCCGCACTGATGGCTAGCCTCGGCGTCATCTGCGGGCTTTGGGCGGAAAAGTACGATCAGATGGGCGCTTTTCAAAGCTTTGTGATCATGCCGCTCACATTCCTGTCAGGAGTCTTCTATTCGGTCGAGCAACTGCCGGATGTCTGGGCCAAAGCGTCGCTTCTCAACCCCTTCTTCTACATGATCGACGGCTTTCGCTACGGTTTTTTCGGTCGCAGCGACTTCGATCCCTTCATTTCGCTGTTTGTGACCGGAGTTTTCTGCGCAACCGCTGTCGCCATTGCGACGACACTGTTTGTGACCGGCTACAAGCTCAGACATTAATTTCGTTTTTCTCGATCCCCAACGTCGCATGTCGCACTGCTGCGTTATGCCGGTTGATTTCTTGCAAAAAAGCTCTCATCCGTCAAAAACAGGCGCCTTTCTCATATAACATTGCCATCGGGTTTTCCATTAATCGTTTAACCCTACTGATCTAGGCCCTTCTGCCTCGTTTTTTGGTTCTTTTTTCCCAAGTTCGGCAATGTCTCTGCAAGAAGCAAAGAAACAGACTCAGACAGATCCCGTCAAAAAAACTTCAGGCCGCGGCGGCCATCGCCCCGGTTCCGGCCGCAAGCCGATCGAAGGCGTTCCTTACAACCGCCACATCGTCATTCGCGTATCGGAAGAGCAAAGAAGCACCTTCGTCAACCGCGGCGGTTCTCGATGGATCCGCACGCTGATTATGCAAACCCAAACCAACATGCAGGCATTGGAAAACTGCATCGAACCGACCAAGGATTCGGACATCCGCCGCATCAAGACCCAAAGCGCATCAGACGTTGAGATTGAACCCACAAAAGTAAACCTCACCCAACTACCGTTGCATAACAATCAATCTACGTTTGTCGTAACCGTCAACGGCAACGCCATGAATGCCGCCGGCATTGCACACGGCGACTCCGTTCTGATCGACAGCAAGCGCACACCCGTCACCGATGATATCGTCGTCGTTCAAATCGGCGACAAAACGCTTCTTCGACGTCTCGCATACGACGTCAAGATCAAATGTCCCTGTCTGAAGGCAGAGACCACGACGGACGAAGTTTTCGAAGATCTGTTTCCGTGGGACGAGAACCGGTGGCAATGTCTGGGCGTGGTGACGCACAGCATCCGACCGTTCATTGAAACCCATCCGCTCAACGACCCCGGCTTCCTGCCCGGCCAATAAGTTCATCAAGCCAGTCGGTGCCGACTATAGGCGGCACCAGGACGGTCACCTCCATTGAAGTTGTTGTCGCAAGGCGGTGCGCCAGCGCATAAGCGGCCGCCTGCCCCGCAAATTTGGCATCGTTGTCCGCAAACACCAACAGACGCTTGACTCCGGAGGGAATACCCATGAAATCGTGCATGTTCGTACAACCGAGCGTCGCCCAAACCGGGATGCTTCGCTTCTGATGCACCGCAATCGCCGTCTCAATGCCTTCGGCAAGTCCGAGCACATCTTCGACCTCGCCTCCGAAATGCACCGCTCCGCCTTTGGCAGCCCCTGACATCAACTTTTTCGGTTTCGGAAGATCCGCTTTCGCACCTTTCTCATCCAAGTAGGTTCGGTGCAAATTGATCACCACGCCGTGCCGATCAATCACGCGCGCGAGCATCGCCGGATGCTGCGTAACCGTACCGTCCTCGTGGTTATAGGAAAGAGCCGGATGGTAGCGCACCTCCAAACCGGCACAACTCGGCGTGAGTCCTCGACCGGCCAAGTAGGTCCAAACCGGATCACCGAGCACAATGGGATGAGCCTGACTCCAAAGCTTCATGCGCTCGCGTGCCTGCTCCTTTTCCTTGATCTGCGCCTGCGTCAGTTCCACGCGAGCATCGGCTTTTTCGCCCTGCCAAGAAATGCCGCAAAAACGCTCCACCACTTCCAGAGCTTCAATAAAACCGCACTGACAGTAGCGCGAAATCAGATCAAAACCGTCGCCCGACCCGCAGCCGCGGCAGATAAAGTTGCCTCGCCCCCAGCGATCGGTAAAGGAAAAGCGATCGGTTCCGCCGCACACAGGGCACGGACGCCCCTGCTTGACAAAGTAAGAGCCATCCATTCCGCAGGAGGCAAAAATGGCCGGCCAACGTCCCTTGGCAGCACGCACGGCAGAATCGGTTCGCAAAGTCAGAGGCGTGGCGGCAGATGTCGTCATGCTAAACAGGCTTTCGAAAGTAAGTAGCCGCATCAAGGGATGCAGACTAGAAACTCATGAAATTGTTGCGATCGTTGTTCTTCCAAGGATCTTCGGTGACATCCATCGACTGCATCACACCGCTTTTATCAAACTGCGGCCAAACAGCCATATCAAAACCACCGTTGTCTTTGAAACGATACATCCAGGCGTGCTCGTCCACCAAGGCAAATTCATACTCCTGAGCACACTTTCCCCACAAAGCCCACACATCGGCTTCAGTGGATTTGCCCGGCGTAAGCATCTTGAAGTACTTTTCCTGCAACCCCTGTTCACGAGAAACAACGCGTCCGCTTTGATCGATAAAGAGCCACCAAACCTGTTGCCCGAAAGGCTGCACGCTGTAGGTAAAGCGTACGGTACCGTCGGGCATAGGCGTCTTGGCCTGCGGCTCTCCCAAATAAGCGATGACGTCTTCCTGTGTTTGCCCCATCTCAACGAGCTGAGGGTGCGCACAACCGCTTAGTACTGCAACTGCTCCGACGGCAGTTGCCAATGCCGCGGCTTTCGTCACAAAATGGATGCTCATCTCGACAGCCCTTACAAATCAATCAAAACTGTCGCCGTCATTGAGAACCCAAGGGTCCAACGTCACTTCCAGCGAACGCATGACGCCGTTGACATCAAACTGCGGCCACACGGCCATGTCGAATCCACCCGGAGCCTTGTATCGGTACATCCACGCGTGTTCGTTGACAAGCGGAAATTCGTACTTCTCCGCGCACTTCCCCCAAAGCGCCCACACATCGGCTTCAGTGGACTTACCCGGCGTGAGCATATTGAAGTACTTCTCCTGCAGGCCCTGTTCGCGTGAAACTACGGTACCGTCCTGACCGATGAAGATCCACCAGGCGTCCTGTCCATAAGGTTGACCGCTATAGGTCAGACGCGTTGTTCCGTCGGGCATCTGCGTCTTGGCATGCGGTTCCCCCAGATAAGCAATCACTTCCTGTTGCGTCTCACCCATGCTAACAAGCTGCGGATGCGCGCAACCGGCCAATACGCCGACGACACTCAGTGCAGTTGCAAGAAAGGCCGTCTTCAAACTTGAACCCTTGCGCATTTTTAGATCTCCTTAGAAAAAGGAGGCAAGCAAACGATCAAAAGACCGCTTAAAGCTTGTCGAGATGGTGCTCTACGGCAAACACCGCCGCCTGCACACGGCTCTTGATGTTGAGCTTGCGAAGCACGCTCTGAACATGCACCTTAACCGTAGATTCCGCCAAATCCAACGTGCGGGCAATCTCCTTGTTGGAAACACCGCGCGCAAGCCATGCCAAAGTCTGACGTTCACGCGGCGTGAGTGACTCGATATCAGCGCTTGCCGAACTGGCGCGATACGTATCGTTGCGCAACTTCATCACAAGCTTGCTGGTCATTTCCGGAGAAATCACCGAATCCCCCGCGACAGCATGGCGAATGCTCTGCAGTAGGAAATCAGCATCGATTTTTTTAAGCAAATAACCAACAGCGCCAAGACGCATACACTCGGCCAGATCGTCACCGTCTTCGCTCACCGTGAGCATCAACACCTTCATCGATGGATCGGTTTCGAGAATTTGCGCAAGAGCTTCATTGCCGCTCATCGTCGGCATATCCAGATCAAGCAGAACGATATCCGGCTTGATTTGTTCGACCAGCTTGACGCCTTCAAGACCATCGGCAGCTTCGCCCACGATTTCAAAATCGCTCTGTCGCGTCAGCAGCGCCTTTAAGCCGCTTCGAAACAGCGTGTGGTCGTCAATGAGCGCAATGCGGATTTTTTTTGCGGTTTCTTCTGCAGTCATACGTGTAAAAAGGCTAATCGGTTAAATGCAGATCGCCGACTCCGATGTCAGACGAAAATTAATTCCTGAGGTTAGCGCATTTTTGGACATATGGATAACTTAGGATGCGGATTATCCTGACATCAAAAGAAAAAACCGCCGACGGAGCGAGATTCCGACGGCGGCTTACGAGCAAAGCGGACCCGCAGATCCGCTGTTTCTGCCAAACGATTAGGCGTTGGCTTCCGGAGCGGCAGGAGCAGCAGCGGCTGCTTCGGCCTGCTTCTGGGCCTGCTGCGCCATGCGCTGCTGATAGAGGCCTTCGAAGTTAACTTCGGGCAGATGCACCGGCGGCAGTCCCGTACGATTAATAAGGTCGGCCAAATTGGCACGCAAGTAGGGGTAGATGGTGCTTGCGCACAGCACATTGAGGATGTGATGAACACCTTCCTGCGGAATACCACGGATCTCAAAAATACCGGCCTGCTTGCCTTCAACGAGGAACATAGCCTGGCCCTTCACGGATACCGTGATCGTGCCGCGCACCACCACCTCATACGTGTTGGGGATCTGAAGCGCACGCTGAGACACTTCGAACTGAATGTCAACATTGGGCTGCTCTTCGGGCGTGGTCATGAAAATCTCGGGTGCGTGCGGCATTTCGAGCGACGCATCCTTCATGTAGCAGCGAACAAGCTGGAAGAACGGTTCGTTCTTGTCCTGGGCCTGCTGAGCCTGACCTTCTGTATTTTCCGTGCGGTTTTCTTCTGCCATTTTGGCTTACTCCGTCAATGGGTTTTCTTGAGTGAATAAATGGAAATCTTTGTGTCTTTTAGCGGCTAAACGGCGTACCGGATCGACGCCATGCATTCAAGCCGCCCTGCAGAATGTAGACCTGCTTGCAGCCGACACCGCGTAGCAAGGGTGAAGCCATGCGGGCGCGCTTGCCGTCTTCGTCAACAAGCAAAATGGGTTTGGTCTTGTCCAACTTGTCAAGTTCATAATGAATGCGGTCGGCCGGGATATTGACCGAGCGGGCAATGCATTCCTTCTTGAAGTCGCTCGGATCGCGCAAATCAATGATCTGGGCGCCTTTATGGTTAATGAGATCGGTAGCCGAAGCGTTATCCAGTTCCGCAAAGCGGCGGCGATTGATATAAGGAGCTGCAAGCGTCACCACGCAGACCAGAATGATGACCAAAAGCAGGATATTGTCGATCAGAAATTGGTTCACAGCCGTATGTTCCTGTTTCTTTGAATGACTTGCCCGGGCCTTTATTCAAAGGTCGCCTCGGGAGGATGTGGGGGCACAAGCCCGACTTTTCAACCCATGCCGCAAGCCGTTAAACATGAGCAACGGATTATAAAGATATGCGCCCAAAGCTTGCACTCCAAAAAACGCATCCAATCGAGCTTCCACTACAATTATGATCGCTTCGCGGCGGTGCGTTGTGTCCGCAGCGAGCGTTTGTGTTGCCTGCTTGTTTTTGCGACTGCCCTTTCATGCTCTTCGCACTTCCTGCCAAACTGTTCGTGATTGCGGCATTTGCCGCAGGGCTGGTCGCGCCTGTCGTACAGGCAACAGCGGCACCGGCCAAGCAGTCAAGTAGCCAACCGAAACAAAAGAAAAGCTCTTTGCAAAAAGAGCAGCGTTCGATCAAGGGGCAAATCTCTTCGATCAAAAAAGAGATTTCTGAGAAGGAAGCCAGTCTCGACAAAGTCAACAGCGAACTTGCCGCTTCTGAAAAGGCCATCTCGCAGAGCAATCGAACTCTCAAGGAACTCGGCGACAAAAAGCAAAATGTCGAGAATCAGCTCGAAGACCTCAAGCGCGAAGCCGGCATCGTAAGTCTGCACGTCTCGGAAGCCGAGGATCTCATCGCAAGCATCAGCCAGGCTCAGTTCGTCAATTCACGCCGTCACCCGTGGCAAACGGCCCTCGTCGGCAACAATCCCAACGACATTGCGCGTATGTCGGCCATCTTGCAGTACATGGCCCGCGAACAGGACCGCACCATTGACCGCTTGGCCAATCGCCGCAAGAACATCGAAATCGTGACGGCCAAAACGAATGAAACGCAACAGGAATTGATTCGCATCGAAACTGCCGAACAGAAGAACCGTTCGGAACTCGAACGCGAAAAGACGCGTCGCGAAAGCGCTTTTGCGCAGCTCAAAAAAGAACTCAGCTCTCAAAAAGCCCGCTATGAGCAGTTGGTCAAGAACGATCGGCAGCTCACTGACCTCATTGCCGACATCGACAAGCAGATTGCTGCGGCAGCCGCGCGAGAACGCGCCAAGAAAGCAGCGCTTGCCGCCGCCAAGCGCCGCGAGCAAGAAAAGGCCGCAGCCAAACGCAAAGAATCAAAGAAGACGACGCAGACGGCAAAAATGGCCAAGCCGGATCCGCGCCGCACCACCGTTGCTCCGACCACCGGCAACTTCGGCAAATTGCGCGGCAAACTCACCATGCCGACCAAAGGCACGATCGTAGCCAAGTTCGGCCAGAAGCGTGAAGGCGCCGCCTCCACGCTTGCCTGGCGCGGACTTCTGATTCGCGCCAAGCAAGGACAGGACGTCGTTGCCGCCGGTCCCGGCACCGTTGTCTTTTCCGACTGGATGCGCGGCTTCGGCAATCTGCTGATCGTCGATCACGGCTCCAATTATCTTTCGGTCTACGCCAACAACGAAACACTTTATAAGAGCGTGGGCGACGCCGTTAAACAAGGCGAAACAATTGCCAGCGTCGGAAGCTCGGGTGGCGAAGATGCCCCTGGCTTATACTTTGAGCTCCGCTACAAAGGCAAACCCTTTGATCCGTCGCGTTGGATCGCCAAAAACTAGGCTTCGTACGGATCACTGTACTCAATGCCAGCCATTGGAAAGCAATAAAACATGACCTCTCAACGACTCAAAGGCACCGCTTTTGCCTTTTTTCTTGCCGCCGGTACGCTCTTCGGCGGATCCGTTCTTGCCGCTGACACACAGCCCCAGGCGCAGGAATCAGCACAAGCCGAGGAAAGCATTCCTCTTGAAGAAATCGGCCTCTTTGCGGACATTTTCGGCACCATCAAGAACTATTACGTTGATGAAGTGCCGAGCAAGGATCTGATTGAAAACGCTATTCGCGGCATGGTTGAGGGGCTTGATCCGCACTCGTCCTATCTTGATTTCAACGATTTCAAGGACATGGAAGAGTCCACGATGGGAGAATTCGGCGGGCTCGGCCTTGAAGTCACCAAAGATGCGCAAGGCGTGCGTGTCGTCAATCCGATTGACGATACGCCCGCAGCTAAAGCCGGCGTCATGGCCGGCGACTTGATCGTCAAGATTGACGGCAAGTCCACGGCCGATCTGAGCCTCAACGAAAACGTGAAGCTCATGCGCGGCAAACCCAAGACGTCAATTACGCTCACCATCGCTCGCAAAGGTGTGGCCAAACCCATTGTTATCAAACTGGTGCGCGACATCATCAAGATTCAGTCGGTGAAGTCCAAATCCTTGGGGGACGGTCTGGCCTACATCCGCATCTCGCAGTTCCAAGAACGCACGGCAACCGACGTAGCTGATGCCCTCGCAAAGCTCAACAAGGAAAAACCGCTCAAGGGCGTGGTGCTTGATCTGCGCAACAACTCAGGCGGACTTCTCAATGCGGCAATCGGCGTTTCTGCTGCCTTCATCAAACCCGGTAGCCTTGTGGTGTCCACACGCGGTCGCAATCCGGAAGACGAACGCAAGTTCAACGCCGTTGAAAAGGACTACGCCACCGGCAAGTCGAGCCAGGACAACATCGCACATCTGCCCGAAATCACCAAGACGGTACCCGTCGTTGTCCTCATCAATTCAGCTTCGGCATCCGCCTCGGAAATCGTCGCCGGCGCACTGCAGGATCACAAACGCGCCACCATCATGGGCACACGCAGCTTCGGCAAAGGCAGCGTTCAGACCATTATCCCGATTCGGATGAAAAAAGATCAGACGACCGGCGTCAAAATCACAACGGCTCGTTACTACACCCCTTCGGGCCGCACGATTCAGGCCACGGGCATCACGCCCGACATTGCCGTTGACGATACGCCTGAAGGCAACTATCCCTCCTTCTCGATTCGCGAGTCGGAACTTGCGCATCACCTTGAAGTGAAGGACGAAAAGAAGTCCGGTCAAAAAGACGGAGTCAAGCCTGAAGTCAAGAAAGACGACAAAGTGAGCGCCCCGCACGATAAGGAAGACAAGAAGGCCGCCAAAGAGCTCTCGGACGAAGAAGAGGTCACCATGCCCAAGCTTCGCTACATCTTTGGTGACGAAAAAGACTTCCCGTTGCAGCAGGCCAAGGCCTTCCTGAAGGGTGAACATGTCGTCACGCACGAGGAAACGCAAGCCAAGCTCAAGGCCGAACGCGACAAGAAGAAGGCTGAAAAAGCCGCCAAGGACAAGCAGCAGGGCAAAGCTCAAAACAAGACGGGCACCCCAACTGAAACTGAAAAGAAGTGATGACCGACGATCGCTACAGCCGTCACGTTTTTTTGAAGGAGATCGGCGCTGAAGGGCAGTCGCGCATTGCCGCAAGCCGCGTATTCGTCATCGGCGCGGGCGGCGTGGGCTGTCCCGCCGCTCTGGCGCTTGTCGAAAGCGGGATTGCGTCGCTGACGATTGCCGACGCTGACGCGGTGGATCTTTCCAATCTGCCGCGCCAGATTTTGCACACGCCCGATCGCATCGGCATGAACAAAGCGCAAAGCGCGGCCATTGCCTTACGCACCGTCAATCCGGCCGTTCCGGTCAATGTCGTCACCGACTACGTCGACGAAGAAAAACTCACGGCTCTTGCCCGAGACTGCGACATCATCATTGATGCTTCGGATAATTTCCGCACGCGTCACGCCTCCAACCGCGCGGCCAAAGCGTTGCGAAAAGTCCTGATTTCTGCATCCTCCGTGCGTTACAGCGTTCAGCTTGCCGTCTTCGACTTCCGCAGCGGCAACCCAGCCTGCTATCAATGCACCTTCCCCGAAGACAATGCCACAGACGTGAAAGCCGCTCAGACGGGTGTTCTGGCACCAGTGACGTCCATCGCCGGCATGATGGCCGCTGAAGAAGCACTAAAGATTGCCGCAGGACTCACTCCCGTTTCCATCGGAAGCCTTCTCATTCTCGATACGCTGTCGTGGGAATTCACCCGCATGAAGCTCGCGAGCGACCCCGACTGCCCGGTATGTGCCAAGTACCGCTGCTTTGCCTCTTCTTACCAAAGCAGACGCCCCCAGTAGAACGTCAGAGACGAGCTTTCGCCGAATGTTCTGCCCGCGACCAGATACATGGGACCGAGCCAGGTGTCGCTTGCGATGTACAAGCTTGCGGCCTTGCGCCACGGCGTTCCTTGATCCCCAATATCCTCTGTGATCGTGCCGTTCCACACGCGCCCGATTTCAAACGTACCGCCGAGATAGATCGGCATGCGCAGTTCGCGCATGGTGCGGCTCAAGTCGTGATAGATCATCACGCGACCGAACGCCAGCCGATCACCCGAATAACGACCGTAGGGCGAACCGGAAAGATTAAAGACGCCTCCCATGTTGTAGTTGCCGACCTCGCTTGCCGCCGCAACTCTGCCGCTCACCAAAGCCGTCGTTCGCTCGCCGAATTGAAGCGGTATAGCGGCCTTGATCTCGTAGCGCGTGTTGGAGTCCGGCTCTCCGATCGAACCCTGCGGATTAAAGTCGTAGGTCACCGAACCGTCGAAGTAGAAACCTCTGCGCGGGAAGCTCGCATCGTCGAGCGTATCGAAATTGGCACGTAGAGACACAAACGACGAATCTTCGGTGTATTTCAGATCCGTGATGAATGTTTCCGTTTTGATGCGGCTATCGTACCAGCCTGCCCCCGCAGAGACGCGACCGAGCCTCGGAAATTCGTACCCCAGGAACACACCCGCTTCGAACGTCTCGGTTCGGAACTCACCCACCGGCGTGTCGCTGTCGCCGACGTAAAGATCAAACGGTTCCCACTGGTAGCTCACGCGCGGCATCAGAAACCAGCGTCCGCCCACGCCCAAAGGCTGGTGGAATTCGGAAAGGAATCGCTTGACTTCACCGAGCTGAATTTCATTGCGCCACTCACCGCCCCATTTGTTAAGCCATCCCCAGGTATGCGCCAGTAACACGTTAAAAGTGTTGGACGACTGGAAGTCAGACTGCACATTGCCGCCGAACATCAGACGGGAGTAGCCCACTGTCTTTTCTTCGGGCTCAAACACCAGCACTTCCGTGCCGTTCGGGCCGGGTTCAAAACGAAACGGCACGCTCTGAAAGTCACCTTCGGCCCAGATGTCGCGCGCGGCCTCTGCCGCTTGTTCGTTGCTCACGGGCTTGTCGGTGTCAATATCAATTGTGGCCAGCACGTGCTCGGGATTGACGTGCTCCAGACCCGCAACCTTCACTTCGGAAACGTTATGTTCACCCTCGACGAGCGTCTTTTCGTAGCGAGCGCTCAAATAGAACCGATAGTCGTATTCGTCTTCGATGTAGGGCTCAAAGAGCTCCCTGTTGTCCATCACGGCCTTGTAGCCGATTTCGATGATGTCGCGCGACTTCATGAAGTCGCCGGAAGTCAGCTCCCCCAGATCAGGTTCGATGTAGATGTCCCCCGGCCGGATGGACTCCTTTGATTTGCGCACGTTCTGCTCGGTCAAAATATTGACCACCTGCGCCATAACGCCCAACAGACCTTTAATGTCATCGCGCTTACCCAAAGGCGTGCCAACGTTGATCGCCACCACGCGATCCGCGCCCATATCCCGAGCCAGATCAATCGGCAAGTTGTCAATCAGACCGCCGTCAACCAAGACTCTGCCCTTGTACTCGGCCGGACGAAATGCCCCCGGCACCGACATTGAGCAACGCATGGCCTGTGCCAAAGAGATTTCTTTTTGAAGCACCACTCTTTGACCGCTTTCCAGATCCGTGGCAACGGCCGCAAACGGGATATCCAGTTCGGAGAGGTCGTAGACGCTGTTAAAAGGCTCCGTAGAACGCTGCAAGAAGATGTCGAGTTCCTGCGAAGGAACCAACTGCCCCGAAAAGCGCAATCCGTCCCTTGTGACGCCGATTTCAGTGGGACCCAAACCTCTGCGGTCGTTGTCCTTGCCTTGCCAGTCCATACGATCGCGATCCGGACGCGGCGCAAACATGCGAGGCCAGTCAACAGCAAGCGTGATGTCCTCAATTTGCTTGGCGCTGTAGCCAGCCGCATACGCGCCGCCCACCATTGAACCCATGCTCGTGCCGGCAATCACGTCAAAACGCACGCGAAGCTCTTCGAGCGCCTTAAGCGCTCCGATATGTGCAAAACCGCGCGCGCCGCCGCCGGAAAGCACCAGACCCAATTTAGGTCTTTCGGCTCGTGCCTGCTGCGCCTGAGCCGCATACACCGCATCCGCACTGACAAGCGTCGTCGACAGCAACGCAAACAGCGCGAGCTTCAAAGAAAAACCGAGTCGCTCCGTCATGCCGACACCCATTCAGACACAGCAACGCCCCAGATCGATGCCACACGGGATCGATCAAGCCACAACATGACTGTCCATGACCACGGATTCACGTCGATTTTCCTCGATAGTAGATTCTGAAATTGGTTATGTCCTACGGTGCCAAAGATACCTGAAGACTATTCGATTCTATCTTGCGTCACCTTCGGACTAACGGCAATCGCTTTGAACATTTCACCTCATATTTTTAACCGATAGCGTAGTTTGGGCTTTTGTTCAGTTTGGTAGCTTCCTCCAAACCAACTTGCTGTACCTGCTTCAAATGCTTCGTGATTGACGATCTCGACAGCCCAGTCCTCCTGCCGTAAGCATCAATATGCACAGCTAACTGCTTGCTCTTTAAGTAGACGATAGAGAATTTCTCTTTCATTTTCAGCATGTTAACTGGACACTCCGCCAACAACTCAACACAGAATAAGCAATTCCCGCAAACTTACCTTTATGCTCACCCGCAATACTCCGAACTGGCATATCGGCGCAAAAGAGTCGACGCGATTTTCCGCAATACCTTACAATTAAGCGCTACGCTTGAAAGACAAGCATTTTTTCAAAGACACCCACAGAAGAGGCCTTTTTCCCATGGCGATGATTGAAATCAAAAATGTGAGCAAGTGGTACGGTTCCTTCCAAGTTCTGAAGAACTGTTCCACGTCCGTTGAAAAAGGCGAGGTGGTGGTCGTCTGCGGCCCCTCCGGCTCCGGCAAATCCACGCTCATCAAGACCGTCAATGCTCTGGAACCGTTCCAGCAAGGTGAAGTACTCATCAACGGTATCAACGTGGGTGATCCCAAGACCGATCTACCCAAGTTGCGCAGTCACGTCGGCATGGTGTTCCAGCACTTCGAGCTCTTCCCGCATCTGTCCATCACCGACAATCTGACGCTCGCTCAGATGAAGGTGCTTGGCCGTTCGCGCGAGGAAGCCACGGAGCGCGGTCTCGCGCTTCTTGATCGCGTGGGTCTTCTCAAACATGCTCCCAAGTTCCCCGGCCAGCTATCGGGTGGACAGCAGCAGCGTGTAGCCATCGCTCGCGCTCTTGCCATGGATCCGGTGTGTATGCTCTTTGACGAACCGACGTCGGCTCTTGACCCGGAAATGATTAACGAAGTACTCGATGTCATGGTTGAACTCGCTCGCGAAGGTATGACCATGATGGTGGTGACGCACGAAATGGGGTTTGCCCGCAAGGTAGCCGACCGAGTGGTCTTCATGGAAGCAGGCGAAATTCTTGAAGATGCTAAGAAAGAAGAATTCTTCAGCTCGCCGCGCTCGGAACGCGCTCAGCAATTCCTCTCCAAGATTCTCTCGCACTAAGCGCAACCTTCGCTTTTTGCAAACCAAAGCAGAAAAGCTCTCACGCCTTTCTGCTTTTTTTGTACCGAATTCCTTATGGCCAAACGCAGAACTTTCGGCAATACCTGGTGGGGCAAACAGTGGCTTGATGCTCTCAGCTACGTTGACTATGACAACCGTCTGCCTCGCGGACGAACCTATTACAACACCGGTCATGTTGAAAGTTGCGAATGGATCGCGCATGAACAATCCATTGAGGCATTCGTTTCAGGCTCGGCTTACTACCCTTACGAAATCAGCATTGCGCTTCCCAAATGGGGAGAAGAAAAGGAAAGGCAGTTGCTTGACGCCATCGCACAGGATCCGGCGCTGGTTGCCGAACTGCTGGAAGGCACACTGTCTCCAGCCGTCGCCGACATTTGCAGAGAACTACATCTCGATCTCTTTCCCAAATCCTGGCGAGAAATGCGAACATCGTGCTCCTGCCCGGACAGCGCCCGCATCTGCAAGCACATCGCCGCCGTCTTCTATTGTCTGGCCGATCAGATTGATGCCAACCCGTTTCTGATCTTCAAACTTCACGGCCTTGATCTGCAGTCCGAACTCAAAAACCGAGGAGTTGATCTGAAATCGGCAACGACGGCGCGACCACTCTTTTTGTCTGAACTCGCTTCGACCGCCACCGAGTCCAAACCCGATCCGATAAGTCTTGACGAAACAGTCTCTCTGACTCAATTGAGAAGCCTGCCCTACGGAACGCTTGAACCTTTGCGAGAAACCATTTTGTCGCTATTGCCCAAGTCGCTTCCGTTGCCGGGCGATGAAACATTCAGAGACGACATCCGAAAACTCCTGACCGGAACAGAGCAACAGCTCAAGCGAATTCCGTCCACTACTGACGCGTCGGACTGGCTCAGTTCGTATTTGGCACCACAGCTTTATCGCAAAAGAATTGCTGTCGACGACTCGTCTCTTCCGTCCCTGTCTTTAGCCATACAAGCTCGGGCAGACAACAACGCAGGCTTTGAAACCAAGCTTGTCGTGCGCATCCGAGACACGGACGGGAAAGACCATAAAATCAACCTTTCCGATCCGGCTGTCGTCTTTGAACTGCTCCTGACAATGCCCGTCGGCATAGCGCAGGAAGCCTCGCCGGAGGTGGAATGCTGGCGCGAAATCTCAAAACTGGCTGCACGCCTGCTCTTGAACTCGGCCATCGTCCCTGCGCTTGTCGTGCCAAAAAACAACCCCAAGGCCGTTCCCTTCTTCCTGTGGACACCGGCCGTTCGCAATCGGCGGGTCGCTCTGCTTGTCGAGCAACTGACTCAAGCCTGTAAGCCCTATGCAACGCACCTCTTTGATGCTTGCGCTCTTGAGGAAAAGGCCGGCGTTGTGCGGCAAACCGTCTTTCTGGCAATCACGTCCGCTCTCTGCGCTCTTGTTCGTTTCTGTGCCGACAAAATCACAGCGCTTTCCAAAACCGGTTCGCTCACGATGCTGTTGGCCATGCAAACACCACTGCCGTCCCGCAATGAAATTCCCGAGACGCTGCTCAAGTCCATGCTGCGCGGCTTGAGACCTTTCCTGCTTGGCAATTCCTACCCGTGGCGTCCTGTACTCACAGTACGCACACATTTGGACGGTATCAAAATCAACTACGGCATTCTGGGGCGCGAAGTCGACCCCGCTCAGATTGAGGTTCTTGAATCGGTCGAAGACTCCCTTTTCGATGAAGAAACCTCCTCTCGCACCACAACGCTCTCAACCAAGCGGCCTGTGATGCTCAAGCGTCTTCTAAAAGAAGATCGGTTTAAAGACGAACGGTTTGCTGCCGTCTCCGTGCTCAAAACGTTAACCTCGGCCTATCCGGCTCTGAGCCGCATCGAAGAAACCAACGGAAGCCCCGTTACGCTTGAGCGAAACGAGCTCAAAAACTTTCTCTTTGATGCCGCGCCGGTGCTTACGCTTTTGGGCGTGGCCGTGATGCTTCCCGAACGGCTCAAGAACCTGCTCAAGCCCCGTCTGGTCGCCCACATGGATACCGGCACTGGCAAATCATTTCTGGGCAAAGACGCCTTCTCGCGCTTTGACTGGCGTGTAGCCGTCGGCGACCGAGAGATCACGCAGCAAGAACTCAAAGAACTCGTCAAACGCGCCGGCGAAATCGTTCAGCTCGGTGACGATTTCGTTTACCTTGAACCCAATGAGCTCGCGCGTTTAGCTGAAACGGTCGACAAACAGCCGCAACCCACGTATCTGGAAAAAATGCGCGCCGCCCTGATGGGCGACTATGAGAAAAACGGTCAGCAGGCCGAAGTGTTCGTCAGCGCCGAAATTCGACAACGTCTCAAAACGCTCACGGAAGTCTCAGACATCGCTCCGCCTGAGAACCTCAACGCCACACTGCGTCCCTATCAGGCGCGCGGCTTTGCATGGTTGATGAAAAATCTGCGGCTCGGCATCGGCGCCCTGATTGCCGATGACATGGGGCTGGGCAAAACGCTTCAGGTGATCGCCACATTGCTGCAACTTAAAAACGACGGCGAACTCAGTAAAACGAAGGCGCTTGTCGTCGTACCGACAACGCTCATGACAAACTGGCAGCGAGAAATCGCCAAATTTGCCCCCGATCTCTCCGTCGGCGTGTACCACGGCTCCAACCGTGTTCTTCCCGAAGCCGTCAAGGATCTTCCAGATGTGACGCTGACGACCTACGGTTTGATGCGCCGGGAAACCGAGAAACTTGCCGGCTACAAGTGGCGTCTGCTGGTGCTTGACGAAGCGCAAGCCGTTAAAAACGCCGCCTCCGGTCAATCCGTGGCTGCAAAATCCATCAAGGCCACGCAAACAATCGCCATGACGGGCACGCCCGTTGAAAATCGCCTGAGCGAATACTGGTCGATTCTTGAAACCGTTCAGCCGCGTCTTTTAGGCTCGCTCAAAGATTTCACGGAAACGTTTGCCACCCCCATCGAAACGGATCACAGTGAAGCCGCCGCCGAAGCTTTTCGGCGTCTAACGGCACCCTTTATGCTGCGACGCTTAAAGAGCGACAAAACCATCATTGCCGATCTGCCCGAACGCAATACGATTGATCAGTTCACCAATCTCACTGCCGAACAAGCGGCTCTTTACAGCAAAGTTCTCGAAGAACATATGGCCAAGCTCAAAAAGCTCGATGCAAAGGCCGCTGCCGATCCAACCGGAAACGACGCTAAGACAGCTCGCCGAGGACAAGTACTCAGGCTCATCACGAGCATGAAGCAAATTTGCAATTCGCCTTCTCAGTACCTCAAGACCGAAGCAGCAACTCCCGACTCCGGCAAGGCTGCCGCCCTCTTTGATATTCTCGGGCGATGCCGCGAGGCCAGCCGTAAAGTTTTGATCTTCACCCAATACCGAGAAATGGGAGAACGTCTGCAAACCTGGATTGAAAAAGCTACCGGCGAGCGCCCCGACTTCCTGCACGGCGGCGTTTCCGTCAAAGCGCGTCAGGACATGGTCGATCGTTTTCAGACAGACCGTTCCGTTCATTCCATGATCATTTCACTCAAAGCCGGCGGTACGGGTCTCAATCTCACAGCGGCAAGCTGCGTCGTACATTATGACTTATGGTGGAATCCGGCTGTCGAGGCACAGGCTACCGATCGCGCCTACCGCATCGGTCAAAGACGCGATGTATTGGTCTATCGATTTGTGACGGCAGGCACTTTCGAAGAGCGCATCAACGAAATGCTCACAGAGAAACAAAGTCTCGCCGATCTGACCGTCACCACAGGCGAAACCTGGATCGGAGATCTTTCCTCCTCTGAACTGCAATCGCTCTTTTCGCTGGATCCCAAGAGCGTTACCGGCTAATTGGCACACCACCAACGAAAACGCTGCGAAATCCTTCCTTTTCGTAGCGTTTTGTTTGTTGTCGTTTGCGGTCGCTACCTTCGCTCCAGAAGCCACAAAGCTACCGCCGCACATATCAGCATAACGCTTGTGGGCACTACCGCAACCACCATCGGGTGCCAGGTGTTCAGGACACCGAGGAAGGAGAAGATGTTGTTGAGGGCATAGAACGAAATACCGATCATCAACCCAGCAAAGATCTTGATCGAAACGCCGCCCGATCGTGTATTGAGGTACGCAAAGGGCATTGCCACAGCAAGCATCACGAATATGGCCAAGGGATAAAACACCTTTGACCAAAGCGCCACCTGATAACGGTCAGATGTCTGTCTTGTTTCCTTCAGATGAGCAATGTACTGCCAAAGGTCGGAAATCCCCATGCGTTCGGGCTTAATTGTCAGCACGCCCAGAATTTCCGGTCTCATTTCGGACGGCAACATCAAATCCACATCTTTGCGGGCGGAGCTCTTTTCCACCATGGGTGTTTCATCGTGCGTGATCTTGGGAAGAGTCTCGACCTTAGCGTCCTTAAGATGCCAACCGCGTCCGGAAATGTAGTTGGCTTCCGGTGCGTGCAGCACGCGAATCAAACTGCCGTCCTTATCAAACTCGAAGACGCGCCAGGCACCTGTGCGACTGTGCTCACCCGCAATCAGGTTGTGTACGTTCACAAAGCGCACAGTCGCCTGACCGGCGTTTTGCTGCTCCTTGACGTTGTCCTTTACCCAGACACCCGACGAATAACCTCTTGCCGAAAGTTTCCTGTTAAAAAGGATGTTGTCCATGTCGTTGCGCATCATGTCGGCGGCAGGCGTGAGCCACTCCCCCAGACAGTACGTCATGGCAATCAAAATGAGCGCCGGCACCGTCATCATTCCCGCCAGACGGAAGGGTGACAGGCCCGCCACACGCATGATGGTAAATTCAGAATTGGACGCCAGACGGCTCATCGTGTAAACAGCCCCTAAAAGCGCCGCAATCGGCATCACTTCGTACAAACGTGACGGCAGTTTGAGCATCGTCAAGAAGAGCGCCATCGAGATGCTGTAGCGATTACCGATGTTGCGTGCCTGACTCACCAAATCAAAAAAAGCGATGAGCGCAACAAGTGCCACCAACACGAAGAGCGTGGCGATCAGAACTTCTTTGGCAACGTATCGGGTCAGGACCTTCACGATTTATCCCTCCCAAATAGCTTGTAGGGAAGTTCGGAAATCGCAAGCGGTACCCAGCGTTGCATCCACACGCGACGCACGAACAAAAGCGCAGTCACAAGCGCCACCGATCCGTTGAGTCCCACCAAAGCCACGATCCAATTGACCTTTTCAGTCTTGATCCAGCTTTCGGCCACCGAGATGCCGTTGAGGTACAAAATGAAGATCAATACCGCCAGGATCAGACTCATGCTGCGACCGGCACGCGGATTCGTGTAGGACAAGGGAATGGCCAGAAGCGCCAGATTGAATGCAGCCAAAGGCCAGCACAAACGCCAAACGATTTCAGCCTTGGCGCGCGACGTATCCAAGTCCAGAAGTTTTTCAAACGTCATGGTTTCTACGTCACGACTGATGTAAGCCTGTTCGGCGCGCGTTCCGATGCGAATTTCATACGTATCAAACTCAGTCACCCGCCAGGCCGCGTCATCCGTACGACTTGTGTCGTAACGACGCCCGTTTTTGAGTACCACGTAACGCTCGCCTTTGTCGGTTGCCCTCACTTCCCCCGAAGCGGCACGCACGATGATTTCACTCTCGCCGTTTTGCTCGCTCATGAAGACATTTTTAACCGAAGAGCCGTCCGGACTGACCTCCTCGATGAAGAAGATGCGACGCCCGCCCATTGTCTCAATAAAGCGTCCGGGGGCAATACGGTTGACATCGTCGCGCTGCTCGAATTGCTGAGCCGTGCGCTCAATCTGATCTTTTGCCCAAGGCGTCACTGCAATCGAAATCACGCCCACCAAGATGATCATCGGCATGGCAAATCGCAGAACCGGAACGATCCAACGCAACAAACTCAGTCCGCCGGAACTGAACCAAACGGGGATTTCGCTATCTTGCCAACTGCGCATCATGACCATCAGGACGGCAATGAAGATTGACAACGACAGCAATGCGGGCAGATTGGTAAACGACGAGTAGGCCATCAGCTCAAATACGGAGCGAGAGTCAATTTTGCCTCCGGCAGCCTCGCCCAAAATGGTCACAAGCCCGATCGTCACCACGACCGAAAAAAGCACCGTGAAGACCCCTCCGGCGCTGCTTGCGAACTCGTTGACCAACAGTCGGTTAAAAATCATGCACTCAAAACGCCCGCCAAACTGCGGGCGCTACTTAAAAACTTTGGTGGGATTGTAGCGACCCGAACGATCTTACGAGCCCGGGCCGCAAGGATTGTTACGCTTTAGCCGCCGAACGCCCCTCTTTGACATGCAGGAAAATTGTCACGCCAAACAGTACCACCGCCGTTGCAAGCCAACTCATCCACAGACTGCCACCCGAAACGCCAGCCACCAAGTAGCCAACGCCTGCCGAACCGGCAACCAGCAATGCATACGGCAATTGCGTCGAAACGTGTTCAATATGCGCGCATCCGGCGCCTGCTGAAGACAGAATCGTCGTGTCGGAAATCGGCGAGCAATGATCTCCGAAAACAGAACCCGCCAACGTAGCCGAAAGCACAACCACCGTGAGACTCGGGTCGAGCACTTCGACAATCGGCACCACAATTGGAATCAAGATACCGAACGTACCCCAGGCCGTCCCCATAGAAAATGCCAGGAAAGCGGCAATCGCAAAAACGATCACGGGCAGGAACATCGCTCCCATGCCCGAAGAGGTCACCACATGCTGCATGAACTGAGGAGCAGACAGCAGGTCGCGACACACGCCCGACAGGGTCCAAGCCAGAATCAGAATGATGTTGGCCGGCAGCATGAGCTTCATGCCTTCAACAGAACCTTCGGCAAACTGGGCAAACGTCATCAGTTTTCGCGGCACATACATCAGCAACGCCACAATCAAGGCGCCGAAAGAAGCAAACACGAGCGAAATGGAAGCCGACGAATTACCGATAGCTGCCATAAAGGTGTGATACTTGGCATCCGCCCCCCAGTATCCGCCGGTGTACATCAATGCCATCACAGCAAACACAATGAGCGCGCCGAGGGGGACCAACATGTCCCAAGTGGTGCCATTGGGGTTGTACTTGAGCTTGTCGTCAGACGTTCCTCCGGAAGCCGTAGCATCGACGCTCTGGCGACTTGCCTGTTCTTCGGCTCGACGCATCGGACCGAAGTCAAAATCCGTGCAGCAAAGGAAGAACACCAGCAAAAGAGAGAAGATAGCGTAGAAATTCCACGGAATCGTGGCCACAAAGGCCCCAAGTTCGCTTTCAAAGGCACCGGTATCCTTAAGCGAAGAACCCACAGCTGCTGCCCAGGAAGAAATCGGCGCAATGATGCACACAGGAGCCGCCGTGCTGTCGATGATGTAGGCGAGCTTGGCGCGACTGATCTTGTAGGCATCCGTAATCGGACGCATGACAGTACCGACGGTGAGGCAATTGAAGTAGTCGTCAATGAAGATGGCGATCCCCAAGCCTCCCGTTGCAGCCAAAGACGAACGACGTCCGCGGATGATTTTCGTCGACGCCTTGCCGTAGGCCACCGTACCGCCAGACAGGCTGATCAAGTAAACCAACGCACCCAGCAGCGAGCAGAAGATAAGAATATTGAAGTCCACTTTTTTGGCCATCATCGTAAAGGCCGTTTCAAGCGTACCCATGACAATGTTGGCGTCGGTGCCCACCGCATAGATGAGCGTACCCGTGAAAATGCCCACCAGAAGTGAGGAGAACACTTCCTTGGTAAGGAGCGCCAGGCCGATGGCCACAATCGGAGGAACAATTGACCACCACTCGGCAGCATAGGGTTCCATTTTGATTTTCCTTTGTTGTTTGTTGTTTTAAAGCAGCGCGGGTTCGGAATCAAACGAATCCTTACGGCTGCGCTTTTTTCATGGCGAAGCGCTGCTGCAGAGCACAACGCACGGGTTGCGGCACAAAGCCGGAGACATCGCCGCCCAGAGCAGCGATTTCGCGCACGAAACTGCCGCTTACAAACTGGCAGTCAAGCGCGGGCATCAGAAAAATTGTTTCGACATCAGGCATCAATGTTCGATTCATACCCGCCATCTGAAACTCATATTCGAAATCACTCACAGCACGTGCGCCACGCACGGACACAGTCACGCCGCGAGCCTTTGCAAAGTCGCATAAAAGACCGCAAAAACCCTCTATCGTTACGTTTTCCAGTCCTTGCACTCCTTGGCAGGAGGCCTGCGCCAACCGGATGCGCTCATCCAAAGAAAAAAGTGTTTTTTTCTTCTCGCTTTCGGCTACAGCCAAAATGACGCGATCAAACAGACGGGCAGCCCGTTTGAGTACATCTAAGTGTCCGAGCGTAAAAGGATCAAAAGTTCCGGGATAGACGGCCGTCGTCATTCGTTCAAGGCTAAGCGCGACTCTGAAAAGCCACGCTTTTTCATCAGAATATGAGAAATAGACAATTTTACCTGATACTTGGAACGCAAAGAAGATAGCAAACGGCTCCCGCCTTGCCCCTGCGCACAGTCTCAAGTCCCCAAGATCGCAAAAGCTCATCGGAAATTTCGCTTTCGTTTTCAAGGTAAATAAATCCGTCTTCCTTCAGATGCGGCAGCGCCGCCTGAACGGCCTGCTGATGCAGCGACAACGCAAACGGCGGATCAATGAAAATCACATCGAACACTTCGTCGGACTGCTTTAGCCAAACAAAAGCGTCTGCCGCAAAGCATTGAGCCACGTCCTGCGCCTGCAGTTTGGAGATCACCAGCGAAATAGCCGATGCCGTTTTGCGATCCTTTTCAAGCATCACCACGCGCGCTGCGCCGTTGCTAGCCGCTTCCAACCCCAGTGCACCGCTGCCGGCGAACATATCCAGAAAAGACACGTTGGAAAAATCTCCAAGAAGATGCCGCAGCCAATCGAAAAGCGTTTCCCGTACGCGAGAGGGCGTCGGCCGCAATCCGTCACGCGAACCAACGGAAAGTGGCGTTCTTTTGTATCGCCCCGAAACGATGCGAACCGTGCCGTCAGCACCACGGGTTGGTAAACTAATGCGTTGGACTCTTTCGCCCGCTGTGGTGCCTGCGCGCCGTTGGGGCGCCGCTGGTTTTTTCTTGGTTTTCGTCATGGGATTTTTTTCACGCTTAAAAAGCGGGCTTGCCCGAACCCGTGTCAACATCGTCGGTCTATTTTCAGGCGGGGTTGTTGATGAAGAATTTTTTGAATCACTCGAAGAGACGCTGATTGCCGCCGACGTCGGCTATAAGCCCACGTCCGTCATCCTACAGCGTTTGCGCGATACGGTGAAGCTCAAGGGCCTCAAAACACGCCAAGAAGTACGTGCGGCGCTGCGCGACGAAATCGAACGCATTCTGTTGCCGGCTCAAAAACCTATGAATCTGGAAGCGGCAAAGCCATTGGTGATCATGATGGCCGGCGTCAATGGCGCAGGCAAAACTACCACAATCGGCAAAATTGCCAAGTGGCTTGCAGCGCAGAATAAAACCGTGTTGCTTGCCGCCGCTGATACTTTCCGCGCAGCAGCTCGTGAACAGCTGGCCGTCTGGGGCGAACGCAACAAAATTGATGTGATCACGCAAAGCGGCGGAGATCCCGCTGCCGTTGTTTTCGACGCCGTTTCGGCCGGTCGCGCCCGCAACACCGACGTCGTCATCGCAGATACGGCCGGACGCCTGCCCACGCAAACCAACCTCATGGAAGAACTGGCTCGTATTCGCCGCTCGCAAGGCAAAGCTATGGAAGGTGCTCCGCACGAAGTGCTTCTGGTGGTGGACGGTACCAACGGCCAGAACGCACTGGCGCAAGTCAAAGCCTTCGATCAATACGCCGGTCTCACCGGCCTTATCGTCACCAAACTTGACGGTACCGCCAAAGGCGGCGTACTGGTGGCCATCACTGCCGAGCGCGAGACCCCATTGCCGATTTACTTCGTCGGCGTAGGCGAAACGATCGACGATTTGCAGCCCTTTGACGCCAAACGCTTTGCAAGCGCCCTTGTCGGCGAAGAGCTCGAGGACAATTAATCCAATTCCAGCCCATAGCAAACGACACTTGAGAGAAGACAAGATGAAGGGTGAAGCACAGGACAAGCAGCCGATCTTGCTCGGCGCAGTTGATCTGGGAAGCAACAGCTTCCGTGTGGAAATCGGCCGGGTTGAGGACTACCGAATCACAACTGAAAGCTATTGGAAGGAAACCGTTCGTCTGGCCGGCGGCATTGACGAAAACGGTGCCTTTACGCCGGAAATTCAGGAGCGCGCTTTAGCTGCTCTGCGCCGCTTCCGAGAAAAACTCGACGGAATTGATCCGCAAAACATCCGCGCCGTCGGTACGCAAGCGCTGCGCGTGGCAACAAATTCCGCTGACTTCCTGCCTCGTGCCGAAGAAGCACTCGGGCACCCCATTGAAATCATTGCCGGCCGTGAAGAAGCCCGTCTTGTCTTCTCGGGATGCGCTCATACGCTTCCTCCATCCAGCGAAAAGCGTCTGGTGGTGGACATCGGCGGAGCTTCGACGGAATTGATCATCGGTTGCGGTTTTATCGCCAAAGAGTGCGAATCGTTTCATGTGGGATGCGTAAACACTTCTCGCGCCTTTTTTCCAGACGGCAAAATCACTGCCAACGCCCTCAAGCAGGCTCAACTCTCGGCACAAGCCGAGTTTGAAGAAGCTCATCAGGAATTCTCCTTCCGCAACTGGGACGCCGCATATGGCAGCGCCGGCACCATCGGCGCCGTTGCTGACATCGGCCTCGCCTCGGGCCTAACCAACGGAGTTGTCACACCGGCGCTCTTGAAGGTCATGCGCAAAGAGCTTGTTGAAGCGGGCGACATCCGCAAGATCAACTTCCCGGGCCTCAAGGAAGATCGCCGTGAGGTGATCGCCGGCGGCCTTGCCGTCCTCTCAGCCGTGTTCGATACGTTCAAGATCAAAGAAATGCGCCCGGCCTCCGGTGCGCTTCGCGTCGGTCTTCTCTACGACATGCTGGGACGCCAAGAGCAGCGCGACACGCGCGACAGCACCGTGACGGCCCTTATCAAGCGCTCGAGCATCGACAAGCAGCAAGCAGCCCGCGTGGCGGCCCTTGCCGACAAGTTTTTCGTGGCGCTCAGTCCCGATGATCAGCAGACACACGACTGCCGCAAACTGCTGCAGTGGGCTTCCATGCTGCACGAAACCGGTCGCGTGATCAGTCCGAGCGGTTACCATAAGCACAGTCAGTACATTCTGATGAATTCCGATCTGCCCGGGTTCTCCCGTTACGATCAAACGCAAATGAGTACGCTCGTACTCGGTCAGCGAGGCAACCTCAAGAAAGTTGAAGGCGCATTACAGGATCCCGTCTTCGTCAATATGTTGCTCTCACTGCGTTTGGCTGTGATCTTTGCACATGCCCGCCGCACGCTGCGCCTGCCGGAAATCAAGTTGGAACGCGTCGCGCACACCCGTAAAACTGCGTTCCGCCTCTGGGTCGATCCGCAGTGGCTTTCTCGTCACCCGTTAACGGGCTATCTGCTTGAGCAAGAATCGCTCGTCTGGGCACGCGTCGGCATGGAATTCACGCTGCAAAACAACGCATCTTAAACGACAGGCTTTCGCAATCCAATGGTCTCCAACGGCGTCAACATTCCACTTGTCGAGCTCATCAATGCCGGCATTGAAATCAACGGAGAACGCCTCTCGGCCGGCATCACGTTCAACGTGACGCGCGGAGAGTTCGTTTGTCTGCACGGTCCCACAGGCTCGGGCAAATCGTTGGCGCTCGCGATGATCGCAGGCATCCTTCGCCCCACGTTCGGCGAAGTGCGTGTGGCCGGCGACTGTCTCAACAACTTCGACGAACGCGAAATGGCCATCGTTCGCCGTTCCATGGGTATCATGATGCAGGAGTGTCTGTTGCTCGACAACCGCACCATACTGGAAAACGTGATGCTGCCGTCGCTTGCGGCCGAAGAATCCTACGGAAAAGCCCGCATGGCCGCCATGAATGCGTTGGACAAATGCGGCATCGCCGATCTGGCCCAATCCAGACCGCATGATCTTTCCGCCGGGCAAAAGCAGATCGCAAGTGTGGCCCGCGCCATCGTCAACGACCCGCTACTCGTCCTGGCCGATGAGCCGTGCGCGCATCTCGATGCGGACAACGCACAACACCTGATGGATCTGTTAGGCGAAGTGTCGCTATCCAACGTCTCCGTGATCGTGGCTTCACATCTGCAACTCAATCCCTCCAACGTCGTTTGCCGTCCCATCATGCTGCAGGGAGGCCTGCGATGAGCATGTTTACAAGCACACGTTGGGCCGCCCGTCAAACCGTTCGCGCCATTGTGGAATTCAAAGGCCTCTTTTTGATGGCTCTCTCCTTGGCCGGTCTGGCACTCACCATTCCGTTTTTCCTCGCCACACTCGCCTGGTCTCTTTCGTCTCAAGTCTTCAATGTCCCGACGCAAGCTGAAGTCACCATCTTTGCCGATCGAAGCGCAGGCGAACAGTCCGTCAAGGAATTGGCTGAAGCCATTTCAGCAAACAGCGTTATCTCCGACGTACGCATCATGCCCAAAGAAGACGCACTTGCCATGGTTAATCAGTCGCTGGGTCTAAAAACCGAGGATCAACGCACCAAAGAAAAGGCCAAGAATAATCCGCTTCCCGACATCATCATTGCCACAGTCGCAAGCAACGTCTCGTCCGAGGAACTCGCCGCCGCAGCCGACGAGTTCCGCAAAATCAAAAACGTTGATCTCGTTGCCTATGACGACTCCTGGCAGCGTTACCTCAACGCGCTCTACACGGCTTTATCCGTTGTGCTCGGCATTCTCGGCACCGTGGTTTTCCTGTTGGTGCTGCTCGTGATCTTTGCATCCGTGCGCCTCACAACCAACGCGCAACGAGACGAAATCCGTGCATTGCACCTATTCGGCGCAACTTCCAGCTTTATTCGCCGTCCGTACTCATGGCGCGGTTTCCTTACGCTGATGCTGGCGGCCGTTCTGTCTCTCGGCGTAACTGCCACCGGCGTTAGCCTGCTTGCCAAACCCATTGCCGATTTCGCTGGACTCTACGGTGTTACAGTAATACTGCGCATGCCCGCAATTGACTGGTGCCTGCTCTACGTCGCCTCGGCCGCACTTTTAGGCTACGTCGTCGGCTCCTTTGCTGCCAAAGATGCCATCACCCGCGTGCTGCGTCACCAACCCTGACTTTTTCTGTCAAAATCCGACAAACTTGACTGCACTCGGTTACGTTTTTTCGCAGTAGCATCCTGCTGTTCAATTGAAAGGCTTCTTTAGTTCCGTGACTGACACCCCTGCTATTTCGATTCCAACCGAAAACGAGTCGTCCGACACGACGGCGCTTGTTTCGGAACCGGACTCTGTCTGCCGTAAATCGGCCGGCGGAGCGCTTGTTGCGCGCGGAAAAAACGCAGGGCAAATCATCGTCTCCGACGAAAGCGGCAGCAAACAACTGGTGCCATATCAGGGCACACAAGGCGGTTCTCTTGTTGTTCGTCCCGCCCCCGTCAAAGGCGAAGTCGTCCCCTACGAGAAGAAACAGTATCTGCCCGCGGTCATTCCGCGTCTGGGCGACCTGGATGCGTACATTCGTTATGCCAACGCCGCTCCGATTCTCTCTGCCGAAGAAGAGCACGCTTTAGCCGTGCGTCTGCGCGATGAGGGCGACTTGATGGCCGCGCAGCAGCTCATACTTTCTCATCTGCGTTTGGTTGTCTCGATTGCCCGTGGTTTTCTCGGTTACGGTCTACCGCACGCCGACCTGATACAGGAAGGCAATATCGGACTCATGAAAGCGATCAAACACTTCGATCCCGATCGCGGCGTGCGTCTGATGACTTTTTCCGTCCACTGGATTCGATCTGAAATTCAGGAATACATCGTGCGCAATTGGCGTATGGTGAAACTTGCGACAACCAAGAATCAACGCAAGCTTTTCTTTAATTTGCGCCAGATGAAGGCCGACGAAAAGTCTCTGTCCACTTCCGAAACGGAGCGCATTGCCGAAACACTTGACGTTAAGCCCGAAGAAGTGCGCGAAATGGAAGCGCGTCTGTCGGGCGGCGACACGCCTCTTGAAAGTCCAGGATCGACAGACGCTGAAGACGACAATGCGTTTGCCCCCATTGATTGGCTATCACGCGAAGAAGACGAACCGGAAGCGGCACTTGAAGAGCGCGACCGCAATCGCCTCACCGGCGAAATCCTTCGCAATGCACTTGATGCACTCGACGAACGCAGTCGACTCGTTGTGCAGGCGCGCTGGCTTCGCACGGACAATGATGGCAATCCCGATCCGATGACGCTACAGGAACTTGCCTCTAAACTCGGCGTCTCGGCCGAACGTGTACGCCAAATCGAAAAGAAGGCGATTGCCAAGTTACGCTCGGAACTTGCCGCCGACAAAGATATCCTCTAACGCTTTTTTTGCCCACCAACCGACGCTCACACCATGTTTCACGTCGTTCTCGTTCATCCAGAAATTCCGCCCAATACCGGCAACGCTATTCGCTTGTGTGCCAACACGGGCTGTACGCTTCATTTGATTGAACCGCTGGGCTTCAGTGTTGACGACAAACATCTCATCCGTGCTGGGCTTGACTATCACGAATTCACGACCATGAAAACCTACCCGTCCTGGGAAGCGTTTCTGGAAACGGAAAGGCCCTCGAACTCACGTATGTTTGCGATGACGACCAAGGGCTCAAGCATTTTCTCAACGATGAAGTTCCAGCCAGGCGACTGGCTCATTTTCGGTAGCGAAGGTCACGGCCTGCCCGACTCCATTCGAGAGTCGTTTCCAGCTTCTCAGCGCATCCGTCTGCCGATGATGCCCGAGAATCGTTCCCTAAACCTCAGCAATGCCGTTGCAGTGACAGTATTTGAAGCCTGGCGCCAAAACGGCTACAAAGGTTCAGTCTGACCTTCACCGCTGCTTGTTTTCTTTGCTGACAAGCATCACCATATTGTCACGATGCACGGCTTCCTCCGGTCCGGAAAAGCCCAAAATCGCCGCGAAGTCGTCGCAGTGCCGCCCAGCAATCAATCGCAATTGCGCTGAGTCGTAGTTGACAAGACCACGAGCGATTTCCGTACCGTCAGGCGCAAGGCAGCCCACCACATCACCGCGAACGAAGTCGCCCTGAACAGCCTTGATTCCCACCGGAAGCAGGCTTGTCTTCTTTTCCGAAAGAGCTTGAGCCGCCCCGGCGTCAAGCACCACTAGCCCCTGAGCCCGCAGTTGGTCGGCCAACCAGTTGGCGCGTGCGTGCCAAGGCGCCTGCACGGCGGTAAGCTGCGTGCCGATCGCTTCGCCCTGTGCCAAACGCGGCAAAACGTTCTCTTCCCGTCCGTAGGCAATGACCGTGCTCGAACCGCTGCGTGCCGCCCGTTTGGCCGCCAAGATCTTGGTGATCATACCGCCCTTGGAAAGAGTGCTTGCGGCCCCTCCGGCCATCTTTTCCAGAGCAGGATCACCCGCGCTAGCTTCGGAAACGAACTTAGCAGTCGGATCCTTGCGGGGATCAGCCGTATAGAGACCGCGCTGATCGGTAAGAATCACCAGCACGTCGGCTTCGATGAGATTGGTCACCAAGGCACCCAAGGTGTCGTTGTCGCCAACCTTGATTTCGTCGGTCACCACCGTGTCGTTTTCGTTGATAATCGGCACCACGCCCAACCGGAGCAATTCGAGGAGCGCTTCGCGGGCATTCAGATAACGTTCACGGTTGGAGAGATCGGCGTGGGTGAGAAGAATCTGCGCCGTTTTAACGCCGTGCGACGAAAACGCCGTTTCGTAGGCCTGCACCAAGCCCATCTGGCCAACGGCAGCGGCGGCCTGCAACTCGCAAATACGCTCAGGGCGCTTACTCCACCCCAACCGCAATACGCCTTCGGCAATCGCGCCGGAACTCACGAAAACCACTTCTTTGCCGTCGTGTACCAGCGAGCAGATCTGAGAAGCCAGGTTTTCGATCATCTGTCGATCCAATCCGCGACCGTCGTTGGTCAAAAGAGCACTTCCGACTTTCACGACAACGCGACGGGCATTTTTAAGCGCACTTTGTTCCATGCCTTCCACTCCCTTGACCAACGATCAAGATAACTGTCAGCTTACAGTTCTACTTCGTGTGTTTCAGCGAAACGCACGTCGTCGCGTTGCTCTTCGATCTGCTGCGCTTCGCGCCGCTTGGTATCCAGTTCCTGCGCAATCGCTTTGATGAGCGTCTCACAGCCTTCACGCGTGGCCGCACTCATCACAAAGAGCGGGCGATCGCCTCCAAGCTCGGCCCTAAAACGTGCGATCAGTTCTTCGCGCTCATCTTCGGGCACCAGATCAATCTTGTTGAGTACCACCCAGCGCGTCTTTTTGGCGAGCTCGTCGTCGTACTTGGCAAGTTCAGCCACCAGTGCTCGGGCTTCGGCCACTGAATCAGTGTCCGGATCCAACGGAGCGCAGTCAATGATGTGCAACAACAGGCTCGTACGCGACAAGTGACGCAGGAACAAGTGACCAAGACCGGCGCCTTCGCTTGCACCTTCAATCAGCCCCGGAATATCAGCTACAACAAAGCTCTGTTCGGGACCGACACGCACTACGCCCAGATGCGGATGCAGCGTCGTGAAGGGATAGTCGGCAATCTTGGGACGTGCGTTGCTCACGGCCGTAATGAAAGTCGACTTTCCTGCGTTGGGCATACCGAGCAGGCCGACGTCGGCAAGCACCTTGAGCTCAAGGCGTACTGCGCGGTACTGCCCCGGCTCGCCCGGCGTGCATTGGCGCGGAGCACGATTGACGCTTGTCTTAAAGTGCAGGTTACCCAAACCGCCCTTGCCGCCGGCAGCCAAAAGCTGTTTGTCGCCGTGGTGCGTCAGGTCAGCCACCGTTTCGCCAGTGGTTTCGTCCACAATGAGCGTACCTACAGGCATGCGTAGCACGATGTCTTCGCCACCCGCGCCAAAGCAATCGGCACCGCGGCCATTCTCGCCGTTAGGCGCGAAGAATTTGCGCGTATAGCGATAGTCCACGAGCGTGTTGATGTTGCGGTCTGCTACCGCCCACACACTGCCGCCGCGGCCGCCGTCGCCGCCGTCTGGACCGCCCTTGGGAATGAATTTTTCGCGGCGAAAGCTCGCAACGCCATTGCCGCCTTTGCCGCCTTGAACCTCAATGCGGGCTTCGTCAACGAATTTCACTTGAATACCGTCCGTAAAAAATTAAGTCAATCGCAGCCATTCGAAGGCCGCTTTGAACAGCATAACGAAAAAAGCCCCGCGAGAACAACGTCCCGTCAGGGCTTTTTCAGTGAAGCGAGGCGCCGCTTTCACGGCACCCGACGCCTTAATTAGCCGGCAACCGGAACAACCTTCACGAACTGGTTGTTCTTCGGGCCCTTCACTTCGAAGGTCACCGTACCAGTAACGGTAGCAAACAGCGTGTGGTCACGGCCCATGCCGACGTTGTCACCGGCGTGGAACTTGGTGCCGCGCTGACGAACGATGATGCCGCCAGCGTTGATCATGGCGTTACCGAAAACCTTGACGCCGAGGCGCTTTGCCTGAGAGTCACGACCGTTGCGGGTGGAACCGCCGCCTTTCTTGTGTGCCATTTTCTATGTTCTCTTCAAAAAATCGTTACTTAAATTAAGCCTGGATCTTGACGATCTTGACTTCCGTGTAGTTCTGACGGTGGCCGGCGCTCTTCATGGAGTGCTTGCGGCGGCGGAACTTGAAAATGCGGACCTTGTCGGCGCGGCCGTGATGGGTCACGACAGCGGTCACGGCAGCACCTTCCACGACGGGGGTACCGACCTTAAGGCCTTCTTCAGTGCTCACAGCGAGCACTTCGTTGAAAACCACTTCGCCTTCAACGTCGGCGTTGAGGGTTTCGACCTTGAGAAAATCACCTTCGGCAACGCGGTACTGCTTGCCGCCGGTCTTGATAATTGCGTACATGTAGTTTTTCCTCGCCGTTTTGCGCCCGGTTACCCGGTTGGCAAAACCTTTTTGTAATTACACATCACGCGCACTGCGCCACCGAACGAAGCCGTACGGTGTTGCGCGCACGCGCGCTCCTTCCCTGCGAAGGAAGGGATCGAGATTATGACAGAGTAAACTCAGGCTGTCAACCGTTCCAAGACCTGTTTTTTCAGAAAAATCAGGCGCTTGTCGCGCAATATCCTCAATTAACTATTCCTGCGCCTTGAGCGCGGTAAGCTGTTCGGAGACCACCGGCTTGAGCATTTCGGCGCGAGTCGCGTCAAGCTCACCCAAGCGGAGCCGTCGCCAGAGAATATCATCGGCACAACGTGCACCGGTTTCCGCAAAATGACGGCTGACAAAGCCGTTGAGCTGCATGATCGCCTCCGCGGCAGGAGCTTCGCCCGCCAGCAGCCTTTTCTGCAGTTCTTCCATAGCCATCTGAGAATTGCCGCCCAAACGCATCGAACGCGTCATGCAGCCGTACTTGGGCAACAGATGCCGTGCAATAGCCGCATCAATCGCCGCTTCGGCCTTAGCTCGATAAAGCGTCATGGAGCCGCCGACCACCGTAAACATATTGTTGAATTCGGGCACAACGGCAAAACCACGGCCGCCGTCGAGTCCGCGCACACCGACTTCGGCCTGCAACCCCGCATAACGAGCGCGCACATCCTCGCGACGAATTTTGCGGCTCAACAAGCGATTGGCGCTAGCCATCAGCAAGCGAACCTCATCTTCTGTGGGTTGCGGATCGATCGGTGCCTGCCCCTGATCAACGGCCGTCGCACCAATCAAA